>ENA-OQIZ01000007-OQIZ01000007.1-human-gut-metagenome-genome-assembly--contig:-NODE-7-length-227406-cov-42.437084_pt1 | contig 227406 bp, 212 predicted proteins | sample MGYA00242593_ERZ504758 | MGnify/ENA primary metagenome ERZ504758 (study PRJEB26092, sample SAMD00036364) | human gut metagenome | host: Homo sapiens | study: EMG produced TPA metagenomics assembly of...
AAGATAAGAGGATTGATGAGGTTGATCGAACTCCAGCAGAAAATCTTGCTTATCAGGTTGGATGGACAACGCTCATTCTTAAATGGGAAGCAGACGAAAGAAAGGGTCTTCAGGTCAAAACTCCCTCCGATAATTTTAAGTGGAATCAGCTTGGTGAATTATATCAATGGTTCACAGATACATATGCACACCTGTCACTGCAAGAGCTGAAAGACATGTTGAATGAGAACATTGATTCTATTTATGCAATGATCGATTCACTAAGTGAGGAAGAATTGTTTAAACCACATATGAGAAAATGGGCCGACGAGGCAACTAAAACAGCCGTCTGGGAAGTATACAAATTCATACATGTTAACACAGTGGCTCCGTTTGGAACCTTTAGAACGAAGATCAGAAAATGGAAAAAGATGGCACTATAACTTCCAGTTTGCTGTACTCGTTCCTAGCAGGGTTTGGGGCAGGCACGCCCCAACAAGAAGCTGTCCCAAAGGGGCAAGAATTTTCAAGAATTGAAAATTTGTGGCCACGGGACGATTCTTGCTCTCAGCTTTTTCGCTGCGTTTCGCAATTTTCACATTTCAATCTGCTCGCAGATTGTTGACAAGCTGCGCTTGACCCGATACTATAAAGGCAAGTCGAATACACGCCAAGGAGGTGCAACCATGACCGCCGTGATCTACGCCCGCTATTCATCCGACAGCCAGCGAGAAGCGTCCATTGAAGGACAGCTACGCGACTGCAAGGACTACGCCGAGAAGAACGGCATCACCGTGGTCGGCACCTACATTGACCGTGCCTACTCTGCCAAGACGGATGACCGCCCGGACTTTCAGCGGATGATCAAGGACAGCGCGAAGAAAATCTTCGATGTGGTTCTGGTCTGGAAGCTGGACCGCTTTGCCCGGAACCGATTCGATGCCGTGAACTACAAGTACCAGCTGGAAAAGAACGGTGTCCATCTGGTGTCTGCCATGGAACCCATCTCGCAGGGGCCTGAAGGCATTATGGTGGAGAGTATGCTGATTGGCATGGCGGAATACTATTCCGCCGAGCTCGCCCTGAAAGTGGCGCGCGGTGAGCGCGAAAACGCCCTCCAGTGCAAGTACAACGGCGGTGTGGTGCCGCTGGGCTTCACCATCGGCAAGGAGGACAGGCTGTACCATATCGACCCGGAAACGGCTCCCATCGTGCAGGAGATCTTCACCCGGTACGCCGACGGCGAACCGGCTGAGAAGATTGCAGCATCCCTGAATGAGCGCGGCCTGCGTACCCGCACCGGGAAGCCGTTCGTAAAGAACAGCTTCTTCCAGATCTTCCGCAACCGCCGCTACATCGGCGAATACCGCTACAAGGACATTGTGACGCCGGGCGGCATTCCGGCTATTGTTGACCAGGATTTGTTCGACCGGGTGCAGCAGCGTTTCGAGCAGAACAGGATCGCCCACGGTCGGCCTGCAAAAGAGGATGTGAGCTATCTGCTGACCACCAAGCTGTTCTGTGGCAAGTGCGGCACCCTGATGGGTGGCGAAAGCGGCACCAGCCACATGGGAAACACCTACTATTACTACAAGTGCGGCAACGCCAAGCGCCACGGCAAGGCGCACTGTGACCTGAAGGCTATCCGCAAGGAGCCGCTGGAACGGTTCGTGGTGGACACCGCCATTAAGGTGATCTTCAGCGATGAAATCATCGAACGGCTGATAGATTTGGTCATGGAAGCCCAGCAGCAGGAGAACACCCGGCTGCCTGTTCTGAAAGAGCAGCTCCGGGACACGGAGAAGCGGCTGGCAAACCTTCTGGAAGCCATTGAACAGGGCATCCTGACCCCGACCACCAAGCAGCGGCTGGACGAGCTGGAAGCCCGGAAAGAATCCCTGAACACCAGCATTCTGGAAGAAGAGCTGAAAAAGCCCGTCCTGACCCGTGAGTGGATTCGGTTCTGGCTTGAAAAATTCCGCAAGGGTGACGTGGGCAGCACGGAACACCAGCGGCAGATCATTGATACCTTTGTCAACTCGGTCTACGTCTTTGATGACCGGGTCGTACTCAATTTCAACTTCACGGATGATGCCAAAACGGTCACCCGTGAGGAAGTGTTGGGTTCGAGTGCTGTGGACAATGCTCCACCAAAACAAGAGCCTCTGACTTTGGTCAGGGGCTTTTTTGTTGCGTCATCCACTAACCCACGTCAGAGCCGGACGGTACAGAACTCGAACAGCACGGCACCGCCGCAGGCGGGGCAACAAACACCCCAGTGGGGTGTTTGTTAGTGCGCGGTTCCCAACGGCTAGGAATGTCTACCAAGAAAGATGCCGCCAGACCATTCGGTCTGGGGGCTTTTTTTCGTGGTGGGCGGTACAGGACTCGAACAGCAGCGGAGGCGACCGCCGCCTGCGGCGGAAACAGGGAGCCGAGGCTGGGACAGCGTTCTGATTTTTCAAAGCCCTGCCAAGGGGCTGCGGAAAAATCAGCAAACGCAACCCGTACAGGCGCCAGCCGTCAGATTCCGTCAAGGTTCCCAACGCCTAGGAATGTCTACCAAGAAAGATGCCGCCAGACCATTCGGTCTGGGGACTTTTTTCGTGGTGGATGGTACAGGACGAGAACCGGAACGAGCAAAGGCAGGGTATCACTATGGTAGTGGTATCCTGCCTTTTGCTTTGATATGTTTTATCAGTAGATCACAGCATCCGTTGCAGTATAGCCTTCGAGAGAATTCTCCTTGACCTGAATACAAATATAAGTGATCTCAGAATTGCTTGCAGCAAAGAACTGGCGCTTTGCCATGGGAGAAATCTTCAGCCAGTCGCCTGCTGCAAGGCTGATTTCTTCGCCATCGATAACGACCTTGCCTTTGCCGGAAAGAACACCGTAGATTTCCTCATTTGCCTTGTGGGAGTGAACAAATGGAACATTTGCTCCCGCAGGAAGCGTATTCAGGCTGATCTCCGCACCAGTCAGGGCGAGCTTTTCATGAAGCTCCGTCCGATTTTCTTTTCCAACTGTCATTTTTGTGTAGCTTGCCATTGTAAGCACCTCCAATTTGATTCGCAATCTTTCATTGCCTGAGCTAAGTATAGAAGCTCACACATTCAAAAACAAGTACGCACCTTTTTGTAACTGTACACTCAAAAATGAATGTGCTATACTATACACAGAGGTGACTGATATGCGTACAAAAGAAGAACTGCCGGAATGTCCGGTTGCAACAGCAGTATCCCTGATTGGCGGAAAATGGAAACTCTTGCTTCTGCGCAATCTGAAAGAGCGTCCATGGAGATTCAATGAGTTGCAAAGAAGCATCGACGGGATCTCGCAGAAAGTTTTGACCGAGAGCTTAAGACAGATGATTGATGATGGACTTGCCTACCGCCGTGATTATCACGAGAATCCTCCCAAAGTAGAATATGGGTTGACCGATCTCGGAACGGAAATGTTACCAATTGTCAATGCACTTGCAGACTTTGGCAATTACTATAAATCAGTCGTTGATCGGTCATGATCGATATTATGAAGCAGGGTTTGGGGGCTCCGCACGCCCCAACAAGAGCGCTTCGGAAACTCACAAGAGTTGAAGAGTTTTGGTGGGCGGTACAGGACTCGAACAGCACGGCACCGCCGCAGGCGGGGCAGCAGAACGGTCCTGCGCCAGCAAATAGCACAAAACCCGGAACCTTTTCAGGGCCAATGGCTCAAAAAGGGTTCCGGGTTTCTGATTTTGCGCTATTCCTTTGTGCAAGCTGCTATCGCATTTTTATTTTGCAACAGCCCCTCTTTTTTATTTCCGGAGATTTTATTTTCGGGTATAGGCTTCCATGCCGTGCTCGGCGGGGTCGTAATATTCCATCAGGGTGATGTAGTTTTCCGGGTAGTGGCAGAATGCCGCACGCAGAACGCTGTCTGCCGGGCTGTTCACGCTCATCAGGCTGAGGATGTAGTACACCAGCATCCGCAGCACATCGCTCTCCACCTCGTAGCACAGACCCACCGCCAGCACCGGCACCACCACCTGCTGCGCCCGCAGCGGCACGATGGCCCCCACCTGCTCCAGAATGGGTCGGCTCATGGCCGAAGCCGTCATCACGCAGCGCAGCACCTTCGTCCACGACATTTTACGGATGTTCTCCATGCTGCGCAGCCGTTCCATCACAGCTTCATCGTCCAGGATCACGCCCTCGGCCGCCTCTTTCTCCGAGAGGGTAAAGGCACACTGCAGCATATCCATAAAGGCAGCTTCATATTTTTCGTGGTAATTTGCGGCGCTTTTGCAGAACGCCAGAGCCGCCGCGATCACCGAATCCACATCTTCCTTTGTGGCCAGCTGGTCGAACCGCAGCGGCACGCCGCCCATCCGGCTCTCGATGATGCTCAGATCATCCAGCTCGTTCTGGTACGCCGTGGAGGGCAGAAAGCGGTCGTTTCCGTTGCGGTGGTAGCCCCACTCTTCCGGCATCACGCGGGCCACGATGTCGCCGCTGGAAATGATGTTGAAGATATTGCTTACATCCCAATCCGTTTTCAGTCCGCCGTCTGCAGTGTGGTTGTTGTCGTAGTCCGCCTGCAGATCCGGGCGGTCTGCTGCCGTCAGTGCCGCCGGTGCGGCAAAGGTGTAAACAAAGGTATTTTCCTGCGCGATCCGCGGCAGCTGCTGCCGGATGCGCGCCGCCGTCAGGTTTGCCACAGCCGCGCCGCGGCTGTAGCCGCCCAGCCAGAGCTTGATGGTGCCCAGCGTTCCCGCTGCAGCCTCGGCTTTTTTCAGGTAGTCCTGCAGATCTTCAAAAAAATGCTCTGCTGCTGTCACAAAGCCATAGTGCCCGCCGCCTTCGCCCACATGCAGGTTGCTGGCCCACTCGGCACCATAGCCGACACCGCGCAGCATGGCTGCAATAATGGTGGTGCGCTGGCCATCCTGTACCAGTGTTTTCTGCGCAAAAGCACAGCCCGCGGTATCCACCGGGGTGTTCAGGCTGCACTGGTAGCCCGCATAGACCGCATTGGCAAAGCCAAGCTTCTGGTAGGCATCCGCAATGCTGTCCTCACGGCCCGCTTCACCCTCCACCCAGTAAAGCGCATCGCTCTGGTAGGTGTTGCCGCTTGCCGCCACAAGGCCCAGCGTTGCCAGTGCCAGCTTGTGGCTGTACTGCAGCGCCGTGTTCTCAAAAAAGGCATCTGTATAATAAAAATCGTGGGAGAGATCTGTTTCGCTGTGGTCGCTGCGGAAGGCAAAGGAGTAGTAATCCTCCGGCACCGCACTGCCCACCACAGCCTGTGCGTCCTGCGGCAGCAAAGCCTCTGCCGCCGCGTGCGGGGCCAGCACGCCTGCCACGGCAGCTGCTGCCGCCTTGCAAAAGGCACGTCGTTTTATGGTCTTCATCTTTCTGCTCCAATCAAGGCTTCTGCATAAAACCAGCCTGTTTTTCTAAGTATAGCGGATTTTGCACGCTGATACAATCGCTCTTTCTTAATAAAAAAACAGTCCATGCTCCACACACAGACTGTTTTATGGTATAGTATAAAGGTGTCCGGCTCATCTCAGCTCGATCTGCCTGCAGTAGTCCACGATGTGGTGGAACATCTGTTCCACTGCCGGGGCCATTGCGGCGGGGCGCTGCACAGCCAGGCCCACCACACGGTCTTCCTCTGGCTCGATGGGATAGATCTTGATCGCGGCCTTGCAGTCGCGCAGCAGCATCTGCGGCATGATGGAAATGCCCAGACCTGCTTCCACCATGGCGATGTTGGACTGGTCGTCAATGACATGGCAGCGGCGCTCGGTGCTGATCTTATATTTTTTCAGGAACTGGCGCATCTCAGCATCGGTGGCATCGCACTGCACAACGAAGCTTTGGCCGTTCATCAGGGCGGGAGTCATCACGCCGTTTTCCGGTTCGGGCCAGTCCTGCGGCACGATGCACAGCAGCGGCTCGCGGAACAGCTCGGTGAGGTTGAACTCTTCACGGCAGGTGGAGGAAAGGAACGCGATATCCACCTGACCGGTTCGCAGCCATTCCTTCACATCGTCGTAGGTGCCCTGATACACCTCGATCTCGATCTGCGGGTAGTGGGTCATAAAGCTTTTGAGCAGGCCCGGCAGCAGCGAAGCACACACCGAGTTGAATACGCCCAGCTTCACCTTGCCCTTTTCCAGGCCGTTCAGACGGGCGATGCTCTGCTTGAGGGCCTCGTCGCTGTTGAGCACATCGCGAATAGAGGGGTACAGGGATGCACCGTAGCTGGTCATGGATACGCCGTTCTTGCCGCGGTTGAACAGAGCAAATCCCAGCTCCTCCTCCATTACGGCAATGGCGTGACTGATGGCCGATGGGGTCAGGTGCAGCTGCTGTGCCGCCTTGTTGAAGCTGCCCTGCCGGGCCACGGCATCAAAAATCTCGTAGGAAAAAAGCGTCATGCCCAAAGCCTCCTTCCGTTTTTACTGGTTCGGAGACGCCCGATTCTCTGTGAATCTTTTTCATCTTTCATTTGAGATAGTTCAATTATCTTCTTGATTGTACTATCCCGCGCCTTTTCTGTCAAGCATTTTCGCCCGATTTATGCGCCTTTCCGGCGTATTTTGTCAAGGATGACGCAGGAGCCTGCCAGCCTGCGCCGTATCATTAAAAAAGCACAAAAAGTAGATTTTTTATCAAGTGAGGGATTCCTTATGACCGAGACTGCCAAAGCCCCTGTCCGCTGTGGACTCAGCGGCACAGCGCTCAAATACATCGCCTGCATCACCATGCTCATTGATCACATCGGCGCTTCCTGCATCGAAGCCGGTATCCTGCTGCCGGCCCTCGCCGCCGGTGCTGCCAGCTGCGGTGGCATCCCGGTCAGCACCCTGCTGGCGGCAGACCGTGTGCTGCGGTATATCGGGCGGCTGGCCTTTCCCATCTTCTGCTTTCTGGCCGTGGAGGGCTTTCTGCACACCCACGATGTAAAAAAATACGTCCGGCGGCTTCTGCTGTTCGGCCTTCTGAGCGAGGTGCCTTTTGACCTTGCCTTTTTCCGCACACCGTTCGCCCCGCAGCACCAGAACGTTTACTGGACGCTGGCGCTGGGCGTGCTGGCTATGGCAGGACTCAAGCGCTTTGAAAAGGAAAACGGCCTGCCCGGCTGGCAGGGGCTTGTGTGGGCGGGCGGCTGCGCCGCGCTGGCGCTGGCTGTCAACACCGACTACCACGCCATCGGCGTGCTCATCATCTGCACCCTGTACCTGACCCGCGCAGACCGCAAGCGGCAGTGCCTTGCAGGTGCGCTGCTGTTTTTGTTCGAGCTGACCGCGCCGCTGGCCTTTGTGCTGGTCTGGTTCTACAACGGGCAGCGCGGCGCGTGCAGTCCGCTGCAGAAAAAAGCCTTTTACTGGTTCTACCCGGTGCACCTGCTGGTGCTAGCAGGTATCACGAACCTTATGCTATAACAGCAGAAAGCCCGCCGTCCAAAGACAGCGGGCTTTTTACAGCTTCTCACATCGGGAACATCGCACCGGTCAGCAGCAGCATGGCAGGCACTGTGACCAGCATACACACGGTGGAGTGGGCCACCGCCTGACTGGCAAGGGTCGCTTCGGTGCCGGTCTGCTTGGCCAGCACAGCGGCAAGGCTGCCGGCCGGGCAGCAGGCGATGATGGACAGGCCGGTGCGCAGCACATTGTCCAGCGGCAGCAGCCACAGCAGCAGCATGAACAGCAGCGGGAACAGGATGCCGCGCAGCAGGGTGACCCGGTACAGGAAACCGGTGTGCAGCAGCGCACGGATGTCGCTGTCTGCCAGCAGCACACCTACGATCATGAGCGCCAGCGGGGTGGTGCAGCCGCCCACCGCACTGCAGAACTGCTGCACCGGTGCGGGCAGCCGCCAGCCGGTGGCCAGCAGCACCAGCATAGCCACCGTGGCAATGTTGGTGGGGGTGATGAAGGTCTTGAGCCGGATCTTCTCGCCGGGGCGGAACAGGCACACCACATAGGTAAAGAACCATACATTATAAGAGGCCATGGCCATGCCTGCAAACACAGTGCCGCGCGCGGTGCCCAGCAGGGCGCTGCACAGCGGCAGGCCGATGAAGCCGCAGTTGGGCATAGCCGCCGTGCCCACCAGCACCGCATACTTGCCCGGCGTGTCGTGGTGCAGCCAGCTGCTCAACCGGCACAGGCCGGTGGTCACCACAAACAGTGCCAGCAGCAGCACGAACAGTACCCCTGCCTGAGTGAGCAGCTCCGGCTCACCGTCCACGGCTGCACCAGCCAGCATGGTACAGGGCAGCAGAAGCTTCATGATAAAATCCGACAAAAACTTGCTGTCACGATCCTTGATGATGCCGCTGCGTGCACCTACATAGCCCAGCAGCACCTCCAGAAAGATCACCGTGATCTGACCCGCCAAAACGCCAAACGCCATTGGTTCCTCCTTTTTGTTCCACAAGCCGCATTTTTCCTTTACAAAGGAAAAAGCCCATTGATTTCAACGAATCAACGAGCTTTTTCTTGGCGGAGTAGGAGGGATTTGAACCCTCGCGCCGTTGTTTAGACGACCTACGCCCTTAGCAGGGGCGCCTCTTCGACCTCTTGAGTACTACTCCAGAGCAAAGTGTGTTACACTTATTCAATAAAAAATGGCGGAGAGAGTGGGATTCGAACCCACGGTACGTTGCCGTACGGCAGTTTTCAAGACTGCTTCCTTAAACCACTCGGACATCTCTCCTTGTGGACATCCGCCTTACGCCGTGTCGAATGCCTATTTAATTTACCAGATTTGCACGCCGGTGTCAAGCCTTTGGGGCAATTTTTTTCTTTCAGCCCTTAAAAACAAAATTTACCACAACCTTTTTGGGTCTTGGCCTGTTTCAGGTCTTTACAAGTACACCTTTTTGTTGTATAATAAACACAAGAAAATTTCCTCGCGGTGTAAAGGAGAAATATACCATGTCGTTTTCAGAACTTTTGAAGCAGTGCCGCAAAAAGCAGGGCATCAGCCAGGCTGAGCTGGCTTCCAAACTGGGCGTGACACAGCAGGCTGTCGGCAAATGGGAAAGCGGCAAGTCCTCTCCCGATCCGTCTACCGTGGCCCGCATTGCCGAGCTTTTGAACACCACAGCAGATTATCTGCTGGGCCTGTACCGCCCGGTAAGCAATGTTTCCGCCCCGGAAGAGCGGTTCTTTGGCAGCTATTCTGAAAGCCTGATCCCGGTGATCGGCACGGTAAAGGCCGGTTACGGTGCCCTCGCCTTTGAGGAGGACTACGGTCAGGAGTATGCCCGTGTGAAGGACCCCTCCAACTATTTTTATCTGGTGGTGCGCGGCGACAGCATGGAGCCCCGCATTCAGGACGGCGACCTTGCCCTTGTGCACAAGCAGGACACACTGGAAAACGGCGACCTTGGCGTGCTGATCTACGGCGATGAGGGCGAGGGCACCCTGAAGCGCTATATCCAGCGCGGCAACTGCGTGGTGCTGCAGCCCTTCAACCCGGCCTACAGCGAAATGGTCATCAAGGGCGAGGACCTGAACCATCTGCACATCGCCGGCCGCGTGGTGGAGACCAAGGCGAAGTGGTAATAACCCCTTCCGTCTGCTCACGCTGTTCGCAGCCACCTCCCTCATGGAGGGAGGCCTTGGCAAAACCGGAAACTTTCCCGTACTGCCAAAGGCTCCTCCTCCGGGGGAGCTGGCACGGCGGCAGCTGTGACTGAAGGAGTTCGGCACAAATTGATGTAAAGCCATCTGCATTTTGCGCATGGCTTTATTTTTTGACCCTTTTTCCCACTTTGGAGGTGTATTCTGCATGGAACAGACCCTGATGGACAAGCTTACCATTCTGGCCGACAGCGCCAAATATGATGTTGCCTGCACCTCCAGCGGCGCATCCCGCACCGCGCGGGCAGGCATTCTTGGCAGCTGCTATGCACCGGGCTGCTGCCACGCCTTTACCGCTGATGGCCGCTGTGTAAGCCTTTTAAAGGTGCTCATGACCAACTGCTGTGCCTTCGACTGCAGCTATTGTGTCAACCGCAAGTCCAACGATATCCCCCGTGCCACCTTCACGCCCCGGGAATTGGCTGAGCTGACTGTGGAGTTTTACCGCCGCAACTACATTGAAGGGTTGTTCCTTTCCAGCGCGGTGCTGGGCACGCCGGACTACACCACCGAACGGATGCTGGCCGCCCTGCGGCTGCTGCGGGGCGAATACCGCTTTGGGGGCTACATCCACGCCAAGGCCATCCCCGGCACCAGCCCGGAACTGCTGCAGCAGCTGGGATATCTGGCCGACCGCCTGAGCGTGAATGTGGAGCTGCCCAGTGAGCAGAGCCTGAACCTGCTGGCCCCGGACAAAGGGCGGCACTCCATTTTCCGGCCCATGAAGCAGATCGCAGTTTCCGGCGCGCAGAGCAAACAGGAGCTGACCGTCTACCGCCATGCGCCAAAGTTTGCACCCGCCGGGCAGAGCACCCAGATGATCGTAGGTGCTTCGCCGGAGACAGACTACCACATTTTAAAGCTCACTGAGGGCATGTACCAAAAGTACAGTCTGAAACGGGTGTTCTACTCCGCCTACATCCCGGTAGCCGAGGACACCCGCCTGCCTGCGCTGGACACCAAACCCCCGCTTTTGCGGGAGCACCGGCTGTATCAGGCTGACTGGCTGCTGCGGTTTTACCAGTTCAAGGCAGACGAAATTCTGGATGAAGCCAACCAGAGCTTCAATCCCTACCTCGACCCAAAATGCAACTGGGCCGTGCAGCACTACGGGCTTTTTCCGGTAGATGTGAACCGCGCGCCCTTTGAAATGTTGCTGCGTGTGCCGGGCATCGGCCCCAAAAGCGCCCGGCGCATCTGGCACGCGCGCAAGCTTTCCAGCCTTGGGTTGGACGAGCTGAAGCGCATGGGCGTGGTGCTCAAGCGGGCACAGTATTTCATCACCTGCAAGGGTTTTGCGGGTGCGCACCCGGGCCGCGGCACCGCCGGGCGGGAGCGCATCACGCAGGCGCTCATCGACCCCAACGTGTTCGGCGGCAGCTGCGAACAGCTCAGTCTGTTCACGCCGCCTGCGGTGGACGATTTGATCACGCAGGGCGTGGCACCGCGCGCAGCCATGCGCATGGTGCGGGAGGAGGCAGTGCAATGTCTGGCGAAGGCACTGTAAATGTTCAAGTTCAAAAAGCCCGCAGGCTCCACGATGCGGATGTGGTGTACCTCTACGACAGCAGCTTTGAAGGCTTTCTGTGCTGCGTGTTCGAGAGCTTTGCCCAGCACGAGATCCCCTTTGCGGTGTGGACACCCCAGCGGGAAACTTCCACCCTGTACCCGGTCAAGGACATCCCCACCGACCATGCCAAGGCTCAGCGGGTGTTTGCCAGCTTTGGCAGAAAGCTTGGTCCCGAGACAGAGTACCTCGTCAGCCGGGATTTCCTCTCCGGGCGGGAGAACAAAGAGCTGCTGCTCATCCGCTTTCTGCATCTGGCCTTCGCCCTCGGCCCCGGCACCGTGAAGCGCACCGGCCACCCGGACGTGGCCCCGCTGTATGAGATGAAGAAAAGCCTTGACTGGGAAGTGGACAAGTTTCAGGGCTTTGTGCGGTTTGAGGAGCACGACGGGATGCTGGGCACCGTCATCCACCCCAAAAACTACATCCTGCCGCTGCTGCGGCCCCACTTTTGCGGACGGTTCCCGGAAGAAAACTTTATGATCTACGATGCGGTGCATCAGGCTGTGCTGCTGCAGGAGGACCACAAGGCCCGGCTGCTGGAGCTGGCTGCACCGCTGGAGCTGCCGCCGCCCAGCGAGCGGGAGCAGCAGTTTCAGGCATTGTGGAAGCAGTTCTACCAGACGCTGGAGATCAAGGCCCGCCACAACGAAAAATGCCGCATGACCCACTGCCCCAAGCGCTTTTGGGCCGATATGGTGGAGATGAAAGATGAATTTTAACAAAAACGTTGCATCTGCGGCGTTGCAACCCCCAAAACCTATGGTATACTATAAGAGATATCCGGCAGGCCTTCTGCCGAACACTCCCGCACTGCTGCGGGGCAACACAAAAGGAGTATTGTAGCGTTATGGTTCGCATTACTATGGAAGACGGCGGCATCATCGATATCGAGCTGAACGAAGAAGCCGCTCCTATCACCTGTGAGAATTTTAAGAAGCTGGTCAGCGAGGGCTTTTACAACGGCCTGACCTTCCACCGCGTGATTCCCGGCTTTATGATCCAGGGCGGCTGCCCGCTGGGCAACGGCACCGGCGGCCCCGGCTGGAACATCAAGGGCGAGTTTGCTGCAAACGGCGTGAACAATCCGCTCAAGCACACCCGCGGCGTGATCAGCATGGCACGCGCCATGAACCCCAACAGCGCCGGCAGCCAGTTCTTCATCATGCATCAGGATGCACCTCATCTGGACGGCCAGTACGCTGCCTTTGGCAAGGTGGTTGCAGGCATGGATGTTGTGGATAAGATCGCAGCTGTCCGCACCGACTGGAACGATAAGCCCACCACCCCGGTCAAGATGAAGACCGTGGAGCTCATTGAGGGCTGAATTTCAAACCTAAAAAATCCCGACACCTTGCGGTGCCGGGATTTTTTGTTTTTGTTGATGCTTGTTTTTAGCAGCCTTCCTTTTCGGCCAGCTTGCGGCCCATGAGCACGCCCATGACCGAAGCCATCATCAGGCCGCGGGTCCAGCCGGAGGAGTCGCCCAGACAGTGCAGGCCCTTGATGTTGGTGTCAAGGTTCTCGTCCATCTTCACCTTGTTGGAGTAGAACTTCAGCTCCGGGCTGTACAGCAGGGTCTCGTTGGCGGCAAAGCCGGGCACCACCATATCCAGCATCTTGATGAACTCAATGATGTTGGTCATGGCGCGGTAGGGCATGGCGGCGGTAATGTCGCCTGCCACGGCATCCTTCAGGGTGGGCTTCACGTTGGACTGGGCCAGCTCCTTCTGCCATGTGCGCTTGCCGTCCAGAATGTCGCCGTAGCGCTGCACCATGATGTGGCCTGCACCCAGCATGTTGGTCAGCTCGCCCACCTTCTGTGCGTAGGCAATGGGCTGGTTGAACGGCTCGGTAAAGTTGTGGGAGACCAGAATCGCAAGGTTGGTGTTCTCGCTCTTTTTCTCCTTGAAGCTGTGGCCGTTGACCACGGCAAGGTCGTTGTCGTAGTTTTCCTGCGCCACAAAGCCGCCGGGGTTCTGGCAGAAGGTGCGCACCTTGTTCTTCCAGGGCTTGGGGTAGCCGATGAGCTTGGACTCATACAGCACCTTGTTCACCTTTTCCATGACCTCGTTGCGGCACTCCACGCGCACACCGATGTCCACGGTGCCGGGCTTATGGGCAATGTGATGCTCGGCGCAGATCTTTTCCAGCCAGTCCGCACCGCGGCGGCCGGTGCCAATGACCACGGTATCCGCATACACAGGCCGGACCTGATCGCCGTCCTTCAGCAGTACGCCCTTGCACTCCTCATTCTCAAGGATAATGTTCTCGCACTCGGTATTGAACAGCATCTCCACGCCGTTGTCGGCCAGATAGTTCTGGATGGCCAGATACAGCTGCTGCGCCTTTTCTGTGCCCAGATGGCGGATCGGGCAGTCCACCAGCTTCAGGCCGGCATGGATGGCATTCTTGCGGATCTCCTTGATCTCCTCGCCGGTGTAGATGCCCTCCACATGGGGGTCTGCGCCGAACTCAAGATAGATCTTGTCGGTGTAGTTGATAAGCTCCTGTGCAAACTCCTCTCCGATCAGGGTGGGCAGGTCGCCGCCCACCTCATAGGAGAGGCTCAGCTTGCCATCCGAGAAGGCACCTGCACCGGAAAAGCCGGTGGTGATGGCGCAGGTGGGGCGGCAGTTGACGCAGTGGCCCACTTCGGCTTTGGGGCAGTGGCGCTTTTCCACGGGCTTGCCCTTTTCCACCAGCAGCATCTTCTTTTTGCTGCCGTGGCGCAGCAGCTCCACAGCGGTAAAAATGCCAGCCGGGCCGGCACCGACAATGATCAGATCATACTTTTCCATTTCTCTTTTTCCTTTATATGATTTTTATTTGCTCAAGCTTGGCTCAAGCTTGCATGATAAGACTGACGGCCTCGCCCTCTCCGTCACGGCTTACGCCGTTCCACCTCTCCCAAAGGGAGAGGCCTTGGCAAAGAGATGAACCTTGCGTGGACTGCCAAGGGCTCCCACTTTGGGGGAGCTGGCGAGCAGAGCGAGACTGAGAGGGCAAGCCCGTTAATCTTTCTCGTTCTCCTGTTCCACAGTGGCGCTCTCGTCCACCTCATCCAGCTCCACAGCGCTGGCCTCGGCATCGGTGCGGGTCACATCCGGGGCGACTACGCCGTCGCCGTTCAGGTCTTCACCGGTCAGGGACTCCAGCATGGACTGAGTCTCCGGGTGCAGCTTGGCAAAACGGCGCACGGCCAGCACCGTGTACAGGGCGCTGAGCAGGTTGATGGCCCCCTCCACGATCAGGATGATGCCAATGGCCATGACCAGCGTTTCCATGGTGCCGAAGGGGTTCAGGATCATGATAACGCCCAGCACCACGCTGAGCACCGGCAGCAGCAGAAAGCTCTTCCAGCTGGAATAGCCGCAGCGGCGCAGGTCCAGTGCGTTCTGCACACGACTGATGCTGTCAAAGATCACGAACAGGCCGAACACGATGGGCAGGATACTCACCACGATGTCGCTGCGCAGGATCAGGAACGCACCCAATGCCAGACAGATGATGCCGGAGATCAGGGTGAGCTGGCTCTGGAACACACCGCGTTCCACCACAAAATAGCGGATGAGCTGCACCGCCGCGCAGGCCAGCACCACAGCGCCCAGCGCATAGCACACGATGTTCAGGGCCGTGGTGGGCTTCATGAGCAGAAAAACGCCCAGACCCAGATACAGCGCACTCATGAGCACCAGATTCCATTTGAGCTTTTTTACCATAGAGATCACGTTCCTTTCCTTTGCAGGGACAGTTTTTCACGCCCCTCATTCGGCAGGGGAATACATGGGGGCAATGATGTTTTTGTTGATGCGGGCGTAGAAGCCAAGGCTCAGCAGGACACTGACGATCTCAGCGATGAGGAAGGCCCACCAGACATTGTTGACATTGCCGGTCTGGGCCAGCAGCCATGCGGCCGGCAGCAGCACGAACAGCTGCCGGCAGACCGAAACGATCAGGCTGAACACACCGTTGCCCAGTGCCTGAAACACCGAGCTGAGCACGATGCTGGCACCCGCCAACAGGAAATGCAGGCAGATGATGCGCATGGCTGGGATGCCAATGGCCAGCATGGCATCACTGGCCGCAAAGATGCCAAGCACCTTATCCGGTGCGAACTGGAAGATGCAGAAACCAATGAGCATGATGCACTCGGCATAGCAGACTGCCAGCTTGATGGTTTTTTTCACGCGGTCCGGTCTGCGGGCACCGTAGTTGTAGCTGATGATGGGCACCATGCCGTTGTTCAAGCCAAAGATGGGCATGAACACGAAGCTCTGCAGCTTGAAGTACACACCGAACACCGCCACCGCTGTGGCCGAGAAGCTCATGAGGATCAGGTTCATGCCAAAGGTCATCAGGCTGCCCACGCACTGCATGGCAATGCTGGGCAGGCCCACCGTGTAGATGCGGCCAATGGCCTTGGCACTGGGGCGGAAGCCCTTGAAGCTGATCTGGATATCCGGGTTTTTGTTCAGGTTGAAGAACAGGGTCATGCCTGCGCCGCAGAACTGGCCGATGACCGTTGCCACAGCTGCGCCGGTGGTACCACTGAGGGCCTCACCGCAGTAGCCAAAGATGAAGATAGGGTCCAGAATGATGTTCACCACGGCACCCACCAGCTGGCTGATCATGCTCAGGTGGGTGCGGCCGGTAGCGGCCAGCAGCTTTTCGCCCATGGTCTGGGTGAAAAGGCCCAGACTGAAGATGCAGCACACCGAAAGATACTGGATGCCCTGCTGCGCAATAGCCGCATCACTGGTCTGTGCATAGAAATAGGGCTTCATGCAGGTAAGGCCAATGACGAGGAACACCACGAAGCTGCACAGCGAAAGAAAGATGCCGTTTTTCGCCGTGGCATTGGCGCGGCTCTGGTTCTTTTCGCCCAGACTTTTGGACAGCATGGCGTTCACGCCTACGCCGGTGCCCACGCCCACAGCGATCATCACATTCTGCAGCGAGAAGGCGAGGGACACAGCGGTGAGGGCGCTTTCACTCACATGGGACACGAACACCGAGTCCACCACGTTGTAAAGCGCCTGCACCAGCATGGAGATCATCATGGGCACGCTCAGCTTGACCAGCAGAGGGTTGATCTCCATGGTGCCCATAATGTTTTCCCGCGTTTGGGCGGGAGAGGTTTGGGGTTGCTTTGTTTCCACGTTTGCTCCTTTTTTACATTGGGATGGGTTTGCTAGAGACAGATTGCCGCACTTGTGCAGCTGGCAGGGCTTCTGAAAACCGGAAACGGCATCAGCGCCCGGGTTGCGGCTCCCAGCGTCCACTTCGTGACCGCCCATGCGGCACTCGTGTCCTGCTGGCCGCTGCCCCAACGGCTCCTCCCTGTTTCGGCCGCAGGCCGCGGTCGTCGCCGTTGCCCGAAACGTGGGCAGGGTGCAAAAGCACCCTACCCACGAATCATCGTTGTTTTATTTTGAAGCGCCCGGGCGGTCAGCCAAGGTTCTTCTCCTTGGCGGCGGCTGCGTCCAGGATCATCTTCACGCAGGTCTCGCGGCCCAGAGCAGCGTTGATGGCCAGATCATAGTTGTGGGCATCACCCCAGCGGTTCTGGGTGTAGTAGTTGTAGTAGGCAGAACGGTTGCGGTCGGTTTTTTCCACCTCGTCCTTGATGCCCTTTTCGTCCTTGGCCTTGACCAGAGGATTGGTCTTTGCGTATTCCAGCCGCCACTCCTTGGGGGCGTACACGAACACGCGCAGCACATCCTTGCGCTCACGCAGCACATAGTCGCCGCAGCGGCCCAGGATCACGCAGGGGCCTTCCTCGGCCAGCTGCTTGATGATGCGGCTCTGAAGAATGAACACCTGATCGCCCAGCGGCAGCTCATTGCCCATGGTGTACAGACTGTACAGCAGGCTGTGAGTATGCCGTTTTTCACTGGCGGCAACAGCTTCTTCCGAAAGACCGGAGTGCTTTGCTGCCATGGTGATCAGCTCTTTGTCGTAAAGCTTGATGCCCAGCGCATTTGCCACATCTTCAGCGATGTAGCGGCCGCCCGTGCAGTATTCACGTCCCAAAGTGATGATCGTCTTTGCCATAATGTGTTCCTCCTATGTCTTGATCTATAGCCCAAAGGCTTTGGGTCGGGCCGGTCATTCCGCCGGCTTTTCCTGTGCCTGGGAAACAGGTTGCTCCGGCGTGGGGCGCGGCTTTGGCAGCCGCACCTCCGCCACGCGCATGGCACCGGTCTGGTCCACTGCATACACGCTGCAGCGGCAGCCTGCGGCCATGATCTTTTCCGGGAAGCGGATGCCGCCCTCCGGCGTGCGCTCCATCCGGCAGAAGCTGCGGTGGGCGGTGGTGGCGTGGGCCACACCGTCGTGGCACGCACAGGCCACCCAGCCGGAAAAGCCTTCCGGCAGCGGGTCCTTCACGCCGCGCTGCTCAAAATAGTAAACGTCTGCCGTCTCGCCGGGCACCAGCTCGCAGCGCATCCGCAGCGGACGGTTGGCGGCAACATCGCGGGGTTTTGCCCGCAGGGCGATGGCGCGCCCGGTAAAGTAACGCATAAAGTCCACCAGTGCCATGGTGCAGTTCACTGCGCCGTTGGAATCTGCGGTGGGGTCGTTCAGCAGCACATAATCTGCCATTACGGCATCGTCGTGGCCAAAGCCGCGCAGGCCCATCCAGACCCGCACCGGGTCCCGCTGGCCGCGGATGCGCCGCTCCACCTGCACTGCCACACAGCAGTCATCGTGGATCTGGGCACGCAGGTCGGCAAGGTCCATCCATGCCTGCCAGCAGGGGTAGCCGCAGCAGCCGGCGGCAGCAGCCGCAAAGGCCGCATTGGCGGTGGTGCTGTGGGCCATGTCCTCCATCACATAGGCCACTTCTTCGGGCAGGACATCCTCGCCCCAGCAGTTCATCAGTGCCGCCATGACCAGCGGCAGATCCATGGTGCGCCCAAAGCTGGGATCGTGGGCGGAAAGGCAGTATTCCGGCAGATAGAGCTGCCGGTTCAGCGGGTGGCCATTGTGCTTTTCCCACGCCAGCGGCCGCACTGCCGCGGCCAGCAGGCGCACTGCGGGCGAGACCTTGTCATCGTTGGTGGAAAGGTTTACCTGCAGCTGCACGCCGGTGCCGCCGCCGGGCGTTGCCACGGTCACGGTATCGCCCATGAGGAAGATCATGCCGTCGTCACTCTGGGAATTGCAGCTGCAGCGGGGGTAGCCCGGTGCCCACTTGCCAAAGCTCATCCAGCCGGTCCAGTTTCCTCCGGCATATACCCGGCAGCGCACCTCCACCATGGTGTTGTGGGGCGCAAAGGCGTTCCAGCTGACATTCAGGTTGCAGAAGGCCGGCATGGCAAATTCCGGCGTGGTGTAGCTGCCGTATTGCAGGCAGCGGCCCGCCACGCTGTCCAGCACCAGTGCACCGCCGTCCAGTGCCACATTGTCCAGCTGCCCGCGGGAGAAGGTCTCGGTGCCCTGCAAAACCAGATTATTCCGTTGTTCCATGGAGCACCTCTCCTTTGCGGAAGTTCAAATTTACTCTTCGGTGTCGTCGGTGCTTTCGCCGTAGTCCTCTTTGAGGGCGGCTTCCAGCTCGGCATCCTTCATTTTGCGGATGCTCTCCTCAATGTGGAACACCTTTTCAATATCGCCGTAGATGATCTGGCAGGATACTTCGGTCACGAACCAGAAACCGAAGATCAGCATGAGCAGCAGGCCCAGCGGCATGCACAGGATCACCACGCCCCAGAACAGGATCTGCACGATGGCCGCCGCCAGTGCGTGGGGCAGGAACGCGATCATGCAGTTGATGCTGTTTTTCACGGTCAGGCTGAAGGGCTGATCCAGCAGCACCACCTGCGGCCACATGTAGGCGAACAGCATCTGGAAGATGAGCAGGTTCAGCACCGTGGCCACCCACAGCGGCACGCCCACATTGGTGCCCTTGCTCAGCATATTGAAGCAGAAATACACAAGGAAGATCTGCGCCGTGACCACCACACAGTAGAAGATGCCCGGCGCAATGCTGGCCTTGAAGTTGCGCTTGAAGGCACGGCGATAGGTCACCCACCAGTAACCGGCTTCGTCACGCAGGGCACGCAGCACGGTATCGTACATGCCGGCCAGCGCAGGCCCGGCCAGAATGCCGCCTACCACCGCGCTTGCCAGCATGACAGGCAGGCTGTTTGCCAGAAAGCCGATGTACACCAGACAGATCACCGGCAGAAAGCCGATGCAGGCCAGCAGGTTTGCAAGGAACATGCCGTTCATATCACGGCCCACAAGCTCAAAAAAACGGCCCACGCCGGTCTTGCGGGGAGCATCCTTTTCAACGCCCTTACCGGCCTTGAAGTCATTTGCGGAAGGAAATAAACCCATGTTCGTATGGTACCTCTCTCTTCATCCATTGGGCCGGCAGAAAGCATTTCGTGCAGAAAGTGCCATTGTGCTGGCTTTACAACTATAAATATACCCGCATTTTGTCAATTTTGCAAGACCGCAGATCCTCCGATTTGTAAAAAAAGTGTTATTTCTCCCCTTTTTACAAAAAGTGTGATACAATGACAATGGCATATTTTGCCGGAGGGAGGAAAACGCAATGAGCATTTTTCGCACGATTGCGATGTTTATTTACTTATTTGGTTATATGATCGTCCATTATGGCGTGCTGCGCCGGGCGGAACGCGCTCTGGCTGCAGGCGACATGCAGCTGGTGGAAGAGCTTGTCAACAAGCATATCCCGCACTGGAGCCGGGGCATTTTAAAGGTGACCGGCGTTTTCCTGAGCGTGGAGGGCCTTGAGAATATCCCTAAAGATACGGCCTGCGTGTTCGTGGGCAACCACCGCAGCTACTACGACATCCCGCTTTTGCTGGCCAGTCTGGATAAGCCCCACGGCATCCTTGCCAAGGAAGAGCTGGAAAAGATCCCGCTGCTGAACCGCTGGATGAAGCTGCTGGGCTGCGTGTTCGTGCAGCGCGACGACCTGCGGGCATCCGTGCGCGCCCTGAACGACGCCACTGCCATTGTGGAGAGCGGCAAGAGCTTCGTCATTTTCCCGGAGGGCACCCGCTACAAAGGGGAAGAGGGCGGTGCCGGTGAGTTCAAGGCCGGTGCATTCCGCATTGCCGTCAAGACCGGCGCACCGGTGGTTCCGGTGGCCATTACCGGTGCACGTGCCCTGTTCGAGAACAATGGCAACCTGTGCCATCCGGGCAGCGTGCATATCAAGGTGCTGCCGCCCATCCGGACTGCAGGCATGAGCAAGGCCGAGCAGAAGCAGCTGCCGGATGCTGTGCGTCAGGCCATTCTGGCACAGCTGTAAATCAGAACTTGGAGGGAACTGCCCCATGGCAAGCTACCGTTACGAACGCGATATCGACCCCAAAGACCTCCAGCCCCGCAAACAGCGCCAGTACACCCGCAAGGAACGCTGGGCCAACTGGTGGGATTATAACCTCAAGTGGGTCATCATCATCGGCATCATCGTGGTGTTCTTCGGCTACAACTTCATCGGGCAGTATTTCTTTACCGTCCATGCAGACTATAACGTAGCGGTAGTGGCCCCCCACTACCTACCGGAAGCCACCCAGACCGCCCTGCAGGATGCCCTTGCCGCCTACGGCGAAGACCGGAACGGCGACGGCAAGGTGGTGGTAAAGCTGAACCTCTACACCATGGACTTTGGCAACGAGGACTCGGACGTCTACCTTGACATGGCAGGCACCACCAAGCTTTCCACCGACATTCAGGGCGCGCTGAGCTCCATCTTCATCCTGTACGACCCAGCCGGGTTCCAGCAGACCACCGGCACCCTGCGCTACCTCGACGGCAGCCTGCCGCAGTCCGACGAAGACAGTGACTGGTGGAACATGGTCTACCGCTGGACCGACTGCCCGGTGCTGGCGGGCCTTGATCTGGGCGATTACGCTTCTGATGCTGTGCAGAGCGAAAGCGGCTCCAGTCAGGAGCTGATGAGCCGGTACTATATCGGCATCCGCGGCGCATGGAACAAGGACTCCGCCGGCCTGCTTGAGGGCGGCGAAGAACTGTGGAACAAGCTGACCGCCGGGGCTGTTTCTACCGCCAGTGCAGAGGGCTGAGCCATGCGGTTCCGGGTAAAGCGCGGCGGGCCTGCCGCCGGGTTCACATTTGACCGCACAGCAAAGCCGGTGCAAAGGCCAGAGCCGGAAAAGCCGGTCTCTCTTGCACAGGCGCTGGATAATCCCTATGGGAGATATTACAGCAAAGCAAGGAGCCGGGAAGAACTGCTGAAGAACAGATAATATGCAAATAGAACTCCCCCAGTCGCCTTCGGCGACAGCCCCCTCGGGGATGGGGCCCTTGGCAGAGCCGGAAACTTTTCCGCTTTGTCAGCGGCTTCCTCTTTGAGGGAGCTGGCAAACCCGCAAGGGTTTGACTGAGGGAGTTCGTTTTCTATTTTGTTCTTTTTACACATATCTGATTTGAAATATTCTCCCCTTTGAAACGCCGGAGGTTTTGTTGTTTCTCCGTCCCAGTTATGGTATACTTACTGGGTATCTATTATCTTGATGGTATTTATCATACATACAAAAGGATGTGAACCCATGGACGCACTGGAACAGGCACGCGCCGAGATCGATGCAGTGGATGCCCAGCTGGCTGCGCTGTTTGAACGGCGGATGGCCGCCGTGCTGCAGGTGGCCGAATACAAAAGAGCCCATGGCCTGCCCGTTTACGATGCCGCCCGCGAGACGGCAGTGCTGGAAAAGGCTGCGGCCCGCATTCAGGACCCGGCCCTGCGGCCCTACTATAAAGACCACGTGCAGAACCTGATGGACGTGGCAAAGCAGTACGAAGCCGTGGTGCTGGGCCAAAACCGCGCCGCCTATCAGGGCGTGGAGGGCGCTTTTGCCCACATTGCCCTCCGGGCGCTGTTCCCCCACGCCGAGGCTGTGAGCTACCCCACCTGGGACGAGGTGTTTGACGCGGTGGAACGCGGCGATGCTGCCCGGGGCGTCGTTCCCTTTGAGAACAGCCATGCGGGCGATGTTTCCGCCGTGCTGGATCTGTGCTATAACCATCCGGCGCTGTGGGTGGTGGATGTGTACGATCTGCCCATCTCCCAGAATCTTCTGGTGCTGCCGGGCACAAAACTCGACCAGATCAAAAGCGTCTACAGCCACCAGCAGGCCATCGCCCAGAGTGAGACCTTTTTAAGGCAGTTCGGCCTGCCCGCCACCGCCATGGCCAACACCGCCATGGCCGCAAAGTTCGTGGCCGAAAGCGGCGACTCCTCCAAAGCGGCCATTGCAAGCGTGGAGACGGCGGCACTGTACGGGCTGGAGGTGCTGGTGCCCAGCATCAACACCGACGGCGACAACACCACCCGCTTTATCGTGCTCAGCCGCGAAAAGCCTACCGGCGGCAACCGGTTCTCGCTGCTGTTCACGGTGGACAACAAACCCGGCAAGCTGGGCGAGGTGATCCAGATCATCGGTGCCAGCGGCTTCAATATGGAGTCCATCAAGAGCCGGCCCATGCCTCATGTGCCGTTTGAATATTATTTTTACGTGGAGCTGGTGGGCGACCCCACCGCCGACGAGACCGCCGCGCTGCTGCGTGAGCTTGACCGCACCTGCCGTACCGTGCGGCTGTTAGGAGTGTATACCAAATGAGTGAATTTATCGGAACCAAGCTGACCATGAATCTGGGCGAGCGCAGCTATGACATCATCGTCAAGAGCGGCTCGCTGGAAAACCTGTACCAGTTCGCCCGGCTGGACCGCCGTGTGGCCGTTGTGACCGACAGCGGTGTGCCCGCACAGTACGCCCAGATGGTGGCCGACCAGTGCAAGGATGCCCACATCATCACGGTGCCGCAGGGCGAAGCCAGCAAGAGCTTTAAAATTCTGGAATCCGTCCTCAAGCAGATGCTGGAGTTCGGCATGGGCCGCGGCGATCTGGTGATCGCCGTGGGCGGCGGCGTGGTGGGCGATCTGGCCGGTTTTGCCGCTTCCATCTACATGCGGGGCATCGACTTCATCAACTGCCCCACCACCACCCTTTCCATGATCGATTCCTCCATCGGCGGCAAGACCGCCGTGGATCTGGGCGATACCAAAAACATCGTGGGCGCTTTCTGGCAGCCCAAGCTCGTCATCGTGGATCCGGACACCCTTGCCACTCTACCCCGCCGTCACTTCATCAACGGTCTGGCAGAAGCCGTCAAGGCAAGCCTGCTGGCAGACCCCGAGCTGTTCGCGATCTTTGAAAATGGCGACGTGGATGCCCAGATCGGCGAGATCATCTGCCGCAGCCTGCGGTTCAAGAAGAACATCGTGGAGCAGGACGAGACTGAGCAGGGCATGCGCAAGGCGCTCAACTTCGGCCACACCATCGGCCACGGCATCGAGGCCGTCAAGGGCATCAAGGGCCGCCGCACCGTGGGCCTTTACCACGGCGAGTGCGTGGCGCTGGGCATGCTGCCCATGATCGAATCCAAGGCACTGCAGAAGCGGGTGCGCGCGGTGTACCGCCGCCTCGGCCTGCCCACCCGCACTACTTACGATAAGGAAAAGGTGCTGGCAGAGATGCTGCACGACAAAAAGGCACAGAGCGGCCAGATCACCATTATCAAGGTGCCGGGTCTGGGCTGCTGGCGCGCCGAGACCATCCCGGTGGAGGGCCTGCGTCCCCTGCTGGGCATTGAGGAGTAAGCCATGAAAAATACATTCGGCAGCGACCTTTCGCTGACCATTTTCGGCGAGAGCCATGGCCGCGCCATCGGCGCGGTGTTGGACGGCATGGCCGCAGGCCTGCCGGTGGACGAGGCATTTCTTGCCGCCTGCATGGACAAGCGCCGTGCCCGGGGCGACGGCCTGTCCACTCCCCGGGTGGAGGCAGATGCCGTGCAGCTGCTGTCCGGCGTGGTGAACGGCCGCACCACCGGCACCGCCATTGCCCTGATGATCGAAAATACCAACACCCGCAGCGGCGATTACGCCAAGACCGCAGACCTTCTGCGCCCCGGCCATGCAGACTACACCGCCTACGCCAAGTACCACGGCTTTCAGGATGCGCGCGGCGGCGGGCACTTCTCCGGCCGGGTGACGGCCGCCCTTGTGGCGGGCGGTGCCATTGTGCTGAGCGCACTGCACCGTGCGGGCATCGACATCACCACCCATATCGCAGAGTGCGCTGGCATTGCGGACACCCGCTTTGCACAGGATGATGCCGCACAGCTCTCTGCTCAGGTGGAAGCCCTTGCCAGCAAGCCCGAGGGCTTTGCGGTGCTGGATGAAACCGTAGAAGAACCCATGAAAGCCGCCATCCGTGCCGCCGGTGCGGAGGGCGACAGCGTGGGCGGGATGCTGGAAACCGCCATCCTCGGCCTGCCGGCAGGCATCGGTGAGCCCTATTTTGACAGCGTGGAAAGCGAGATCGCACATCTGGTGTTCTCCGTCCCCGCCGTCAAGGGCATCGAGTTCGGCACCGGCTTCGGCTTTGCCGGGATGCGCGGCTCCGAAGCAAACGACGCTTTCCGCATGACGCCGGAGGGAGCAGTGGTGACCGCCACCAACCACAATGCGGGCATCAACGGCGGCATCGCCAACGGGATGCCGGTGGTGTTCCGCACCGTGGTCAAGCCCACACCCAGCATCTACAAGCAGCAGGACACAGTGGACTATCTTGCCAAAAAGGACGCACAGCTGTCCATTCAGGGCCGTCACGACCCCTGCATCGTGCCCAGAGCCGCCATCGTGCAGACCTGCGCCGCCGCACTGGCTGTGGGCGACCTGCTCACGGCACGCTACGGCGCGGCATGGATGACCCACCCCACCAGCTTCCGGAAGGAGGACGAGTAAAATGGAATACGGACTTATCGGCGCAAAACTCGGCCACTCCTACTCCAAGATCATCCACGAGATGCTCTGCGGCTACCACTACGACCTGTGCCCTCTGCCCACCGAGGAAGAGGCCCGGGCCTTTCTGGCAAAGCGGCAGTTCAAGGCCATCAATGTGACCATTCCCTATAAAAAGCTGGTGATGGAATACTGCTCCTACATCGACCCGCGGGCCAAGGCCATCGGGGCGGTGAACACGGTGGTGAACAAAAACGGCCTGCTCTACGGCTATAACACCGATTATATGGGCTTTGCCCACCTGTGCGACGCCCACGGCGTGAGCTTTGCAGGCAAAACGGTGGTTATTCTGGGCACCGGCGGCACCCACAACACCACCAGCGCTGTGGCCCGGGACAAGGGCGCGGCAAAGGTGCTCACCGTCAGCCGCCATCCGGACCCGGAAAAGGGCGAACTGAGCTATGCCGAGGCCGTTTCCAGCGGGGCACAGATCGTGGTAAACACCACCCCGGCGGGCATGTACCCGAATGTAGGTGTGTGCAATCTGGACGTTGCCGCCATGCCGGACCTTGAAGCTGTGGTGGATGTGGTGTACAACCCCGACAAGACCGAGCTCATCCTCCGCGCCGAGGAAGCGGGCGTGCCGGTGGCTGTGGGCGGCCTTGAAATGCTGGTGGCGCAGGCAGTGTATGCCGCAGAATATTTTCTGGACCGCAAGTTCGAGGATGCGCCGGTTGAAATTCGGCGCATCACCGCCGCACTGCGCCGGGATATGCTGAACATTGCCCTGATCGGGATGCCCTCTTCCGGCAAGACTACCCTCGGCAGGCTGCTGGCGAAGAGCCTTGGCCGTACCTTTGTGGATCTGGATGAGGAGATCGTAAAGACCGATGGCCGCAGCATCCCGGATATCTTTGCAGCCGAGGGCGAGGACGGCTTCCGCACAAAGGAAACTGCCGAAACACAGCGCTTTGGCAAAGAGGGCCGGCAGCTCATTTCCTGCGGCGGCGGCATTGTAAAAAAGCCGGAGAATCTGCGTGCTCTGCACCAGAACGGCATCATTCTGTTCATCGACCGGCCGGTGGATGCGCTGGCCGTGGGCGGCGGCAGGCCGCTTTCTTCCAGCATGGACGCACTGCGCCAGATGGAAGCACAGCGCCGTCCGCTGTATCTGGCAGCGGCAGATGCCGTCATTCCCAACAACGGCACGCTGGACGATGCCCTGCATGCCGCCATGGAGGCACTGGATGAAATTTTTGATTCTTAACGGCCCGAACCTCAACATCATGCGCTGGTCGGAGCCGGGCGTACCCGGTGAGCTGGATTATAACGCCATCATGGACTATGTGCAGGCAGGCTGCGAACAGCTGGGCATTGAGACCGACTGCTGCCAGTCCAACCACGAGGGCGACCTCGTGGACGAAATTCAGGCCGCAGCGGGCCGGGTGGACGGCATCGTGCTGAACCCTGGTGCCTACGCCCACTACAGCGTGGCCATTCTGGATGCGCTGCGCCTGTGCGGCGTACCCGCCGTGGAAGTGATGCTGCACGCCCCGGACGAGCGGGAGCCTTTCCGCAAAACGGACGTGGTGTCCTTTGGCTGTCAGGGCCACTTCATCGGGGAAGGCCCGCAGGGCTACCTGCACGCCTGCATCTATCTGGCCCAGCTGCTGCGCACCGACGGCTCCAGCAAGGCGCATATCGTGATGTAAAAGGATGAACACGGGCAGCGGGCTAGCCCTCTCCGTCATCGCTACGCGATGCCACCTCTCCCAAAGGGAGAGGCCTTGGCAGTACGGCAAAGTTTCCGGTTTTGCCAAGGGCTCCCCCTTTGGGGGAGCTGGCGCGTTAGCGCCTGAGAGGGCGAGGCCGCTGCCGTAGAGGAAGCCGTCCATGAAACATGCAACTGTAAATAAAAACAATAAAATGCTTGGCACAGCGCGCACATTACGCCGTAATCTGACCCCACAGGAGCACAAGCTCTGGTATGTGTTTCTGCGTGATTATCCTATAAAAATCTACAAGCAGCGGATCATTGAATCCTTTGTCGTTGACTTTTACTGCGCACAGGCACGGCTTGTGATCGAACTGGACGGTTCCCAGCACTATACCGAGCAGGGCAGGGCTTACGATGCAGAACGAAGTACGGTCCTTGAACAGTATGGACTGCTGGTTCTCCGTTTTGCAAACAATGATGTAGACAATCATTTTGATGCCGTCTGTGCGCAGATTCACAGCACCATTCAGCACAGGCTTCCATCTTAAAACAAACAGGAAAGGAACAAACTCCCATGATCATCTCCACCAAAAAAGGGACTCCGAAGGACGAACTGGAAAAGATCGTTGACAAATTCGAGAAACAGGGTTTGGACGTGACCCTGATCACCGGCAAGGACTACAACGTGTTCGGTCTGGTGGGCGACACCACCAAGATCGACGAACGGGATGTGCTGGCAAACCCGTGGATTGACAACGTCACCCGCGTGTCCGCGCCCTATAAGCGTGCAAACCGCCTGTTCCACCCGGCAGATTCCGTGATCGACTGCGGCGGCGTGAAGATCGGCGGCAAGGAAAAGATCGCCGTCATGGCAGGCCCCTGCAGCATCGAGGGTGCAGAGCAGGCTCTGCGCATTGCACAGGGCGTGAAGGCCGGCGGTGCCACCCTGTTCCGCGGCGGTGCCTACAAGCCCCGCACCTCTCCCTACTCCTTCCAGGGCCTTGAGACCGAGGGCATTCTGGATATGGTAAAGGCCCGCGAGGCCACCGGCATGCCCATCGTCTCCGAGCTGATGAGCGAGGACCGCATCCCCGAGTTTGAGGAGTATGTGGACGTGGTGCAGATCGGTGCCCGCAACATGCAGAACTTCCAGCTGCTCAAGGCCGTTGGCAAGATGCACAAGCCCGTGCTGCTCAAGCGCGGCCTGTGCAACACCATTGAGGAGTGGATCATGAGCGCCGAGTATATCATGGCCGGCGGCAACGAGCAGGTCATCCTGTGCGAACGCGGCATCCGTACCTTCGAGAAGTACACCCGCAACACCCTCGATCTCTCTGCAGTGCCCATCATCCACGAAAAGACCCACCTGCCCATCATCGTGGACCCCAGCCACGCCACCGGCAAGGCCAATCTGGTCGAGCCTATGATGATCGCTGCCGTGGCCGCCGGTGCCGACGGTCTGGAAGTGGAGGTCCACTACGACCCGCAGCACGCATGGAGCGACGGCGCACAGTGCCTGACCCCGGATTCCTTCGCACAGGCCATGGCAAAGTGCCGTCAGGTGGCATGGGCCATTGGCCGGGATATGTAACGGCCTATGCTGGTAACGATTCAGAACGCGCGTCCCGTAGGCGGCACCATCACTGCCCCACCCAGCAAAAGCATGGCCCACCGTGCTGTGCTCTGCGCGGCACTGGCCGAGGGCCGCAGCCACATCACCAATCTGGAATTCAGCAAGGACATCTCTGCCACGCTGGGCGCAGCGGCACAGCTGTGCGCCCGTGTGCGCACCGGCGCAGACGACGCTGTGGTGGAAGGGCTGGGGCATTTTGTGCCTCTTGCTGCGCCGGTGGACTGCTGCGAGAGCGGCAGCACCCTGCGCTTTCTCATCCCCATCGCCAGCCTGACCGGACAGGCAGTTTCCTTCACCGGCCGCGGGCGGCTGATGGAGCGGCCTCAGTCGGTGTATGAAGCTCTGTACCGGGAGCAGGGCCTGCGGTTTGAGCAGAGCGCTGCCGGGCTGACCGTGGAAGGGGCACTGACCCCCGGCGAATACCGCCTTGCAGGCAATGTATCCAGCCAGTTCATCAGCGGGCTGCTGTTTGCTCTGCCGTTGCTTTCCGGCAACAGCACACTGCACCTCATCCCGCCGGTGGAGAGCCGCAGCTACATCGATATGACCCGCTCTGTGCAGGCAGCCTTCGGTGTGCAGAGCCATTGGCTGGACGAAAATACTCTTGCCATCCCGGGCGGGCAGCACTATCACCCCTGCGATTACACCGTGGAGGGCGATTACAGTCAGGCCGCGTTCCCGGCGGTGCTGGGGGCCGCGTGCGGCGGCGTGACCATCACCGGCCTTGCCCCGGAAACGCTGCAGGGCGATGCCGCCATTCTGGATATCCTGCGCCGCTGCGGCGCAAAGTTCACCCAAACAGAAGCGGGCATCTCTTTTGAAAAGGCCCCCCTGCACGGGGTGGACATCGACCTTGCGGACTGCCCGGACCTTGGCCCTATGCTCATGGTGCTGGGCCTGCTGTGCGAAGGCACTACAGTCATCCGCAACGCAGAGCGTTTACGCCTGAAGGAGAGTGACCGCATCGCTGCCATGGAGGCCGAGCTGCGTGCCTGCGGCGGCGTGCTGGAAAGCGAGGGCGGCACCATTACGGTGCACGGCTGCGCGAACAGGCTGCACGCTCCGGCAGGTGTTCTGCATGGGCACAATGACCACCGTGTGGTCATGAGCCTTGCGGTGCTGGCCCTGAGTACGGGCATTCCCCTGACCGTGGACGATGCCGAAGCCATTACAAAAAGCTGGCCGAATTTCTTTGAAGCCATCAAGCCCTTGGGCGCGGAGGTGGAATATGCTTGATAAAACAAAACGTTATCTCGTGGTGGGCCTTGGCCTGCTGGGCGGCAAATACGCGCTGGAACTGACGAAAGCCGGTTTCCATGTGGACGGCATCAACCGCAGCGAAGGGCATTTGCAGTACGCGCTAGAGCACGGCTATATCGCCAGCGGCAAGACCCACGATTTTGAGGACCTTGTGAGCAGCGCCGACCACATCATCTTTGGTCTGTACCCCACGGCCCTCATCGAGTGGTTCCGCACCTACGGCCATCTGCTCAAGCCCGGCTGCATTTTTACGGATGTTTCCGGCGTAAAGACCGGCCTTGTGGAGCCGGTGCAGGCCATGTGCCCGGCAGGCGTGGAGTTCATTGCCAGCCACCCGATGGCAGGCCGTGAGACTTCCAGCGTGGAGCACGCCGCCGAGGTGAACTTTGCCCCGGCCAACTTCATCATCACCCCCACGGAAAAGAACACGCCAGAGGCCATTCAGTGGGCAAAGGACCTGGCCGAAGTGCTGGGCTTCCACCACATCTGCACCCTGACGGTGCAGGAGCACGACAAGATGATCGGCTATGTGAGCCAGCTGTGCCATGCCATCGCCGTGAGCCTGATGTGCGCCAACGATAACTCTTCGCTGTGCGAGTACACCGGCGACTCCTTCCGTGATCTGACCCGCATTGCACGCATCAACGATAAAATGTGGGCAGAGCTGTTTTTGTGGAACAAACAGAACTTGATCAGCGAGATCGACCAGTTCGATGCCGCTCTGCAGGAAATGCGCTCTGCTCTTGTGGCCGACGACCGGAACAGGCTGGAAGAGATGTTCCGTCTTTCCACCCAGCGCCGCGCGGCGTTCGACAAAAAACTGCCCGAATAAACCGGAGGTGCTCCCATGCCCAAGCAGGAAGGCCAGAAATCCAAGCTTTTGACCCTTTTGCGCATTCTGGAACAAAAGACCGACGAAGAACACCTGCTCAATGTACCGCAGCTGGTAGAGCTGCTGGAACAGCAGGACATTCTTGCCGAGCGCAAAAGCATCTACAGCGATATCGACACCCTGCGCAGTCTGGGGTATGACATCCAGCTGCGGCGCGGGCGCGGCGGCGGCTACTGGCTGGCCAGCCGCACCTTTGAGCTTTCTGAGCTGAAGCTGCTGGTGGATGCCGTACAGGCCAGCAAGGTTGTGTCGGCACGCACCAGCAGTAAACTCATCCATAAACTGGAAGCCCTCTGCTCCGACTACGAAGGCACCCAGCTGCAGCGTCAGGTGTACGTGGATGGCCGCCCCAAAAGCGACAGCCACACCCTGCTTTACAGCATCGATGCGCTGCACAGCGCCATCAATGCGGGCAGAATGGTGCGGTTCCGCTACAAGGACGACGGCACCCGCACCGTCAGCCCGTGGCAGCTGGCATGGGAAAACGGCTGCTACTACCTTATCGCTTATCAGGACGAGAAAGAGCCTGCGGGCATCCGCAACTACCGCGTGGACCGCATGTCTTCCGTGACGGTGCTGGGCGATGCCCGCCGGGGCAAGGCCGAGTTCCGCCAGTTCGACCTGCCCGCCTATCTGCGCAAGCACTTCAACATGTTCGGCGGGCCGGAGTACCGGGTCACTCTGCGCTGCACCGCCGACCTGGAAAGCGCCATGCGCGACCGCTTTGGCAAAACGCCGCTGTTCGTGCCGGAGGAAGACGGTGCATATTTTCACTTTGATGTGCCGGTATGCGTCAGCCCCCAGTTCTACGGCTGGGTGTGCGGCTTTGGCGGCAAGGTGGAAGTAACGGCTCCCGCCGAGGTGCGCAAGGGGATACACGATATGGTGCAGGCCCTTGCGAAGCAGCACGATTAAAATGGCCTCCGCTTCGCTCTGGCCACCATCAGATGAAATGATATTTATAATCAGGTTCCGGAAAAATCTGCGGATTTTTCCGGAACCTTTTTTCACAGGGAAGGCCCGGACCGGGAGATGCAGCGTTTCCGGCAGGAAATAATTTCACGGCACCGTCCTGCCCTGTGGAGCCAGAGCGCCAGATGCTGCTTTCCGGTACGACTCCATCCGTGAAAAATGCAAACCCCGGCAGGCCGCAGCCTGCCGGGGTTTGCTGTTCCTATAAATAATTCTTCCGCTGAGCATGGCCAGAGCGAAGCGGAGGCCATTCTGAATCTCTCACTCCTCAAATTCCAGATCGCTGGGCAAAATCAGGTCCAGCTCGGCGGCAGGTTCTGCCACAAGGCGGCGGCTCTGGTGGAAGATGGCCTTTTCCAGCGTGTTGCGGGCAAGACGGCCGTTGCCGGCGGTGCGGCTGTCCAGCGCCTGACGGCGCTTGTAGTAGCCCAAAAGCGGGAAGGTACAGCCCTCGGCAAGGCGGTAGCCCTTGCCCTTTGCCAGCACGTTGGTGATGTCCAGCAGCTCGTCTGCCGTGTAGTCCGGGAACTCGATCTTGTTGGGGAAGCGGCTGGCAAGACCGCTGTTGGCGGTAAGGAACACCTCCATCTCCCGGGTGTAGCCCGCCAGAACGACCACCAGCTCGTCCCGGTGATCCTCCATGCCCTTCACAAGGGTGTCGATGGCTTCGAGACCAAAGCTGTCCTGCTCGCCGCGGTAGAGACTGTAGGCTTCATCGATAAACAGCACACCGCCGAGGGCACTCTCGATGACGCTGTTTGTCAGCGGGGCGGTGTGGCCGGTGTAGCGGCCCACAAGGTCGGCACGGGTCACTTCCACCAGCTGGCCGCCCTTCAGCGCGCCGATGGCCTTGAGGTACTTTGCCACCAGCCGGGCAATGGTGGTCTTGCCGGTGCCCGGGTTGCCGGTGAAGATCATGTGCATGGAAAGGCTGGCGGTCTTGAAGCCTGCCGCCGCGCGGCGCTGCTGCACCTGCAGGTTATCCGCCAGACCGAACACATACTCCTTGACCGCCCCAAGGCCCACAAGGCCGTTGAGTTCGGCGCGGATTTCATCTACAGCGCCCGTGTACTCGGCAGGCAGCAGGGCAGACAGCTCCTGCTCGGGCTGGTCGTTCAGGCTGAACCATACGCCCTCCGGCTTTGCGGTCAGGGTGACGGTGCCGGTAAGCTTTGCATCAGTCTGCAGGCAGTATTCGCTCAGGGCGCGGAACATTTTATCGCAGCATTCCGCAAGGCCCGCCGCACCCTTTTCCTTAGAGCACCGGGCGGCTACATAGTCCCGCACATCGGCCCCGGCAGAGAGGGTCAGCCCAAGGCGTGCGCTCACCTTCTGGGCCAGCGCATTCAGCTGCTGCGCCGCCAGCGCTGCAAGGTCCTCGGGGGCAAAGGCGCTGGTGGCGCACACATCGCCCACCGCCGCCACAAAGGGCGCACCGAACTTATCTGCCAGCGCGTCCCGGCCCTTGCGGGAAAAGAAGATGAGGTACTTGCCGCAGGGCGTGATACTGCTCACCGCGCCCGGTGCCAGCGCCGTGCCTGCATCCACAAGGATGCCTTCCTTGTTCACAAGATACCGGCTGGAAAGCGGTGCGCTGCCCTTCACAGCAAGGTCTGCAAGAGTCTTGAGGAAGGCCGCATAGCAGCTCTCGTAATGCTCAAAAATCACGATCTCCCCGGGGGCGTGCAGGGCCGCATACAGATCCTGCAAAAACAGCTTTTCCGCACCGGAATTGGGGTAGAGGGCAAGGTCCACCACCGCGGTTTTGTCGCTCTGCAAAAGGCCCCGCGCCGCCATGATGCGGGCGGTCTCTGCCAGCGCAAAGTGCCGCCCCGTACCGGCTCCGCCGCACAGCAGGATCACATTGCGTGCTGCCGGGCGCTCGGTGCCCAGCACAAAGGGCCGGCGCATGGCGCGCACCACGCTGTCCACAAAGGCATCCTGCCCGAGAACGGTCTTTTTCACCTCGGCGGCAAGGCCCTCAAAGCTGCCAAGGTGCTCTGCAGTCACATCGGCAGTGCCCTTGGCAAGCAGGCCGTCGGCTTCCATATCCCGCAGCATCTGGCGGCTGTCCTCCAGAGCAGACTGCACCGCAGTGTCCTGCGTTTTCAGCTGGGCGTTCTGTTTTTTGAGCAGGGCATCCAGCTGCTTCTGGTTTTCCAGCAGGGCAGCGTTCAGGTCCGGCATTGCGGGCGCTTTAGCCTTTGGCGTTTTGCTTTCCGGCTGGGCGGTGCCGCCAAAGCGCGGCTTTCCCCCTGCACCGAACACACCGTTCATAAGGTTTTCCCAATCGTCGGTATATGCCATGGTTTGCCCTCCGTTTTTGTCGTTTTCTTCCAGTATAGTGTACCCGGACAGGTTTTGCAATTCCCTCTTGCAAAAAAGACCGCCGGTGTTTACACTTATATCTGATAGGAAATCTGCAAGAAGGAATGAAGAAACTATGACCGTCAAAACGCCCGCCGAACTGAAAACGCTATACGAGAGCATCTCCTTTGACCTTCAAACCACCTACACCGGCCCGCTGGGGCAGGAATATGCTGTTTCCGGCACCCATCTGCGCCTGTGGGCACCCACGGCGCAGAGGGTGGAGGTCAGCCTTTACCGCAAAGGCAGCGGCGGTGAGCCCATAGGCACTCTGCCGCTGGAGCGGGGGCAGCAGGGGGTGTGGAGCATCTATCTGCCCGGCGACCAGCACGGACGATACTATACCTATACGGTCACGGTGGATGGCATTTCGCGCCAGACCGGCGACCCCTATGCCCGGGCGGCAGGCGTGAACGGCACCCGCAGCATGATCGTAGATCTTGCCCGCATCGCCCCCTCCGGGTGGGAGCATGATGTGCGTCCGGTCATCCCGCCGGAGCAGCGCGCGGTGTGGGAGGTGAGCGTGCGCGACTTCTCGCAGGACGCTGCCAGCGGCGTGCGCCCGGCATGGCGGGGCAAGTTCATGGCCTTTACCCAGCAGGGCACCACCCTGCACGGGGACGGCATCCACCCCACCTGCCTGAACTACCTCCGGCGTCTGGGCGTGAAGTATGTGCAGCTGATGCCCATTTTTGATTTTGGCAGCGTGGACGAGGCAAAGCCGCTGCTGCGGCAGTACAACTGGGGCTATGACCCCACCAACTACAATGTGCCCGAAGGCAGCTATTCCACCGACCCCACCCGCGGCGAGGTGCGCATCCGGGAGTGCAGGGAAATGATCGCAGCCCTGCACGCGGCGGGCATCGGTGTGGTGATGGATGTGGTGTATAACCACATGTACCGCAATAAGAACCCGCTGAACGACACCGTGCCCTGCTACTTTTTCCGCCAGAACGAGGACGGCAGCTTTTCCAACGGCAGCGGCTGCGGCAACGAATTTGCCAGCGAGCGGCCCATGGCCCGGCGGTATATGATCGATTCCATCCTCTACTGGGCGCAGGAATACCACATCGACGGCTTCCGGTTCGACCTGATGGGCCTGTACGACGTGGAGACCATCAACGCCGTGCGCGCCGCGCTGGATACGCTGCCCGGCGGGCGGGATATCCTGATGTACGGCGAGCCGTGGCAGGGCGGCGGCAGCCAGCTGCACCGGTACGAGGCCAACAAGGCGAATCTTGCCATGCTGAACGAGCGCATCGGCATCTTCTGCGACGACACCCGCGACACCATCAAGGGCGGCTGCTTCAACGCCCGGGAGCCGGGCTATGTGGAGGGCAGGCCCGGCAGCTTCTGGGACATCGGCGGCGCGGTGGCGGCATGGTGCCGCAGCGACCGTCTGCCGCCCCACGCGCCCAGCCAGATCGTGAGCTATGTTTCCGCCCACGACAACTTCACCCTGTGGGACAAGCTGCTGCTGGTGCGGTACGAAAAGCCGGAGTTCACGGCGGCAGACAGCACAGCCCTTGCCCAGAACCGGCTGGCGGCGGGCATTTACCTGACCAGCTTCGGCCTGCCTTTCCTGCAGGCGGGCGAGGAGTTTGCCCGCACCAAAAAAGGGAAGGGCAACAGCTACCGCTCTTCGCCTGCGCTGAACCGGCTGGACTGGGAGCGGGCCGAAAAATATCATGCACTGGTGGACTACTACCGCGGCCTGCTGGCGCTGCGGGCAAGGTTTCCGCGGCTTTCCAGCACCGACCCCCACGCGCCGGATGCCCTGTACTTTTTCTCACTGGAGCAGCCGCTGGTGGGCTGGCAGCTGCCCGCCCAGTGGGGTGACGGCGCAGCATGGCAGGCGCTGTGCGTGTTCTATAACCCCACCGAGATCAGCAAGGTCGTGCCGCTGCCGGTTGGGCGCTGGCAGATGCTGAGCGACGGCATCTCGTCCAGCCTGTGGCGCGGCCCGGCAAGGGTGTACGAGCACGAGGCCGTACTGATGCCTTACAGCGCTACTATCTTCGGACAGATATAAAAAAACAGGAGCGGATGGAAAATTCTCATCCGCTCCTGTTTTCTATTTTGTTCAGCTGTTGGAAGCCGTCTTTTCGCCCAGCGTCACATTGACCGTCTGCATCTGGCCTTCACGCGCAATGGTGATGGAAAGCGTATCGCCTGCTGCGTGCTTCTGCATCAGGGTGCCAAGGTCGTCCTTGGAGGCGATCTCGGTGCCGTCCACGCTCACGATGCGGTCACCGGCCTGCAGGCCTGCCTTTTCGGCAGGGCCGCCCTTGACCACCTCCACAACGTAAACGCCGTAGGCATTCACGCCCAGTTGAGAAGCAGTCTGTGCGTCGGTCACGGCCAGATAGGTGATGCCCAGATAAGGCCGTCCGGTCACATAGCCGTTCTCCAGCAGTTCCTGTGCCACCTTGATGGCATCGTTGATGGGGATGGCAAAGCCCAGACCCTCTGCATCGCTGGAAGAGGATTTTGCATTCACAATGCCGACCAGCTCACCGTTCATATTGAACAGGCCGCCGCCGGAGTTGCCGGGGCTGACCGAAGCATCCATCTGGATCAGGGACATGGTGTTCACAGAGCTGCTGCCCTGAATGGTGACGCTGCGGTTCAAAGCGCTGATCATGCCGCCGGTCACGGTGCCGCCCAGCTCACCCAGCGGGTTGCCCACAGCCATCACGCTCTGGCCCACCTTCAGGCTGTCGCTGTTGCCCACGGTGGCGGGGGTCAGGCCGTCAGCATCGATCTTGATGACCGCGATATCGCTGGTGGTATCTTCGCCCACGAGGGTGGCGGTGTAGTCCTTGTCACCAATGGTAACGGTGATGGTGGAAGCGCCGTCCACCACATGTGCACAGGTGAGGATGTAGCCGTCCGAGCTGATGATCACGCCGCTGCCGGCACCGCTCTCCACCTGATTCTGGCCGTACCACGACCACTGAGAGTAGACCACCTGCTCCGTAGTGATGACCACCACGCTGGGGCTGACCAGATCAGCCACCTGTTCAGTGGTCAGGCTGCTGCCGCTGCTGGATGCTGCGGTGATGCTGCTGTCCGCGCTGTCGGAGCTGTTTGCCGTGGAGGAAGGTGCCACCTGCTGGATGACCACCTTGCCGCTGCCGCCAAACTTTGCCCCCACAAAGCCGCCCGCAAAGCCCATGGCTGCGGCCAGCACCAGCGCCACGGCGCTGCGTGCAACGCGCTTGCCGTTGAACTTTTTCTTCTTTTTAGGGGGCTGCGCGTCCTGCGGCTGTACCGGATGTACCGGCGGCGTTGCACCGCCTGCGCCGTTGTCTGTCTGCGGGGCGGTGTAAGCGGTCTCCGGTTCCGGCTGCGGGTCGTTGTACTGGTTGGCGGTGTTCATGCCGCTGCTGCCCACATTGGGATAACCGGTATCTCCGCTTTCGTTTTTATCCTGAGAGGAATAATCATATTCCCATTTGTTCTCATTGTCCATGCTGATACTTCCTTTCCGTAAGGGATACGTCCACAGGAGCCCTGTTCCTTTGAACTGCTCCTATTGTAACCGTCAATTGTGAAAATCAATCGCGCGCGCCGTGAAGAAACTGTGAAATAAAGACGCACTTTCCGCCCTTGACAGCGGCCTTTGCGCTTGCTATTGTAAAAGCGTAAATTCAGGAGGAACACACCATGGAACTGCACCGCACAGACGAGGGCTTTGCCCTCTATAAGGAAAAAACACAGATCGGCTTCTGCGCGCTCACGCCCGCCGCAAAGGGGGCTGCCATCACCGCGTTTGGCATCGAACCGCAGTGGCGGCGCAAAGGCTACGGCTCCTATCTATTAAAAGAAGCCTTGCGCGCCTACGCCGGATACGACCGCGAAAAGGCTACCGTATTTACCGCCCCGCTGCCCGCCGATGCCGCAGAGCTTGCGTTCTGGGCAAAGTTCGGCTTTGCGGCAGAAGGCAGGCAGCTGGTGCGCCGCCGCACGCCGGACCTGACCGCCGTCAAGTTCGTGCAGGACTTTCTGGCCGCGCGGCTGGCACAGCCGCGCCTTTGCATCGATGCTACCTGCGGCAACGGCGGCGACACGGCCTTTCTGTGCGGCATCACCGCGCCGGAAGGAAAGGTAGTCGGCTTTGACGTGCAGGAAGCTGCCATTGCATCCACCCGGAGGCATCTGGAGCAGCTGGGCGTGCCTGCCGCCCGGTATGAGCTGCACTGCCAAAGCCACGCAGACCTTTTACAGATTGTGCAGCCCGGCACGGCAGATGCGGTGATGTTCAACTTTGGCTGGCTGCCCGGGGCCGACCACGCAGTGTTCTCCACCGCGCAGAGCAGCATCCCCGCCCTGCAGGCGGCTTTGGAAGCCGTGCGCCCCGGCGGCGTGGTGAGCGCCATCCTCTACAGCGGGCAGGTCATCGGCACGGATGAAAAGCAGATGGTGCTGGAATATCTCCGGGCACTTCCGCTCAAAAGTTTTACCGTTCTGGTGTGTGATTTTGCCAACTGGGCCGAAACCGCCCCTCTGCCCTGCATCATCCTGAAAAAATAACGAAAACACTTGCATTATGGAGCGTTTTCGGATAAAATAGGGTACGTATGTGTAAAAATATACTCCTTCCGTCATCGCTGCGCGATGCCACCTCCCTCTGAGAGGGAGGCTTTGGCAGGGCGAGAAGCTTTTCCTTTTCGCCAGAGGCTCCCTCATTGAGGGAGCTGTCACGGCATCAGCCGTGACTGAAGGAGTTCCATCCATTTCAGGAGAAATACTAGTTTATGACAAATCGTGAAGAAATCGAGCGCCGCCGGACGTTTGCGATCATCAGCCATCCCGACGCCGGTAAGACCACTCTGACCGAAAAGCTGCTGCTGTACGGCGGAGCCATCAATCAGGCAGGCTCCGTCAAGGGCAAGCAGAGCGCAAAGCACGCCGTGTCCGACTGGATGGACATTGAGAAGCAGCGCGGTATTTCCGTCACCTCTTCTGTCCTGCAGTTCAACTACGCAGGCAAGTGCGTGAACATTCTGGACACCCCGGGCCATCAGGACTTCTCGGAGGATACCTACCGCACCCTGATGGCGGCAGACTCTGCCGTCATGGTCATCGACGCTGCAAAGGGCGTTGAGGCCCAGACCATCAAGCTGTTCAAGGTGTGCACCCTGCGCCACATTCCCATCTTCACCTTCATCAACAAGATGGACCGCGAAGCCCGCGACCCCTTTGAGCTGATGGAGAACATTGAGGAGATTTTGGGCATCAAAACCTACCCCATGAACTGGCCCATCGGCTGCGGCAAGGAGTTCAAGGGCGTGTTCGACCGCAACACCCGCAAGGTGCTGGCATTCTCCAGCGACGGCCGCGCCAACGGCGTGAAGAAGGTGGATGAGACCGAGGCCGAGCTGGGCGATCCCGCACTGGACGAGCTGCTCACCCCGTATCTGCACCAGCAGCTGGTGGATGAGATCGAGCTGTTGGACGGCGCTGCCGAGGAATTTGACCTCGACAAAGTGCTGCGCGGCGAGCTGAGTCCCGTGTTCTTTGGTTCCGCTCTGACCAACTTCGGCGTGGAGCCTTTTCTGGAGAACTTCCTGCGGCTCACCCCCACCCCGCTGGCCCGCGTGGACAGCCTGACCGGCGAGACCGTGGACCCCTGCCGCGACGAGTTCTCTGCCTTCATCTTTAAAATTCAGGCCAACATGAACAAGGCCCACCGCGACCGCATCGCCTTTATGCGCATCTGCTCCGGCAAGTTCGAGCGCGGCATGGAGGCCTTCCATGTGCAGGAGGGCAAGAACATCAAGCTGGCCACCGGCACCCAGCTGATGGCGCAGGACCGCGCCATCGTGGACGAAGCCTACGCCGGCGATATCATCGGCCTGTTCGACCCGGGCATCTTCTCCATCGGCGACACCTTGTGCACCGGCAAAAAGAAGGTCCAGTTCGCAGGCATCCCCACCTTCTCGCCGGAGCACTTTGCCCGCATTGAGCAGAAGGACACCATGAAGCGCAAGCAGTTCGTGAAGGGCATGGAGCAGATCGCGCAGGAGGGTGCCATCCAGATCTTCCGCGAAGTGGGCGGCGGCATGGAAGAAGTGGTAGTCGGCGTGGTCGGCGTGCTGCAGCTGGAAGTGCTGGAGTACCGCCTGAACACCGAGTACAACGTGGAGATCCGGATGCAGCAGCTGCCCTTTGAACAGCTGCGCTGGGTGCAGAACGACCCCGACACCTACAACCTGCGGGATCTGGACCTGACCAGCGACACCAAGGCTGTGGAGGATATGAAGGGCAACCGCCTGCTGCTGTTCACCTCCGACTGGGCGGTGCGCTGGGCTGAGACCCACAACGAAACGCTGAAACTGAGCGAGTTCGGCAATATCTGAGTTGAAAGAGAGCTGCGGTGCGGGAATATCCCGCAGCTGCGGTTCTTTTTTCATAAAACGCAAAAAATACAACGAAGAATGCCAGCTACGGAATGCGCTGCTCCCATTGCGGGGAACACTGCTGGCATGGAGGGAAAATATATGCAAAACATCAATATTGGCAAAAGCGGCATTCAGGTGCCGTTTCTCGGCATGGGCACCTGGGCCATCGGCGGCGGCTCCTGGTGGGGCGACAACGACGACGCCCTTTCAGTCAAGGCCATCCAGACTGCTGTGGAGCAGGGCATCCAGTGGATCGACACCGCGCCCATCTACGGCCTGTACCACAGCGAGACCGTGGTGGGCGAAGCCATGAAGCACATCGACCGCGACAAGGTGGTGCTTTCCACCAAGTGCGGTCTGGAGTGGCGGCATGAAACACCGGTGCTGCACAAGGTCGTGGACGGCACCACCGTTTACCGCGACCTTTCTGCAAAGAGCATCATCGAGGATGTGGAGGACAGCCTGCGCCGCCTGCACACCGATCATCTGGATGTGCTGTACACCCACTGGCAGACCCCCGATTTCGGCATCTACCCGCTGGAAGAGACGGTGGAAGCCATGATGAAGCTGAAGGAGCAGGGCAAGATCCGTGCCATCGGTGCATCCAACGTCACTGCGGACATCATCCGCGGCTACTGCAAGTACGGCCAGCTGGATGTCATTCAGGAAAAGTACAGTCTGCTCACCCGCCGTGTGGAAAAGCAGTTGCTGCCTACCTGCAAGGAGCTGGGCGTATCCGTGCAGGCATACTCTCCGCTGGAGCAGGGCCTGCTGACCGGCAAGGTGACTATGGAAACCACCTATCCCGAGGGCAGCACCCGCAACTCAAACCCCAGCTTCCAGCCGGAGCGCCGCTCTCAGGCGCTGGATATGCTGGCAAAGTGGGGCGACCTGACCGAGAAATACGACTGCTCTCTGGCACAGCTGGTGATCGCCCTGACCGCCCGCATGATCCCCGGCCTGCATGTGCTGTGCGGTGCCCGCACTCCGCAGCAGGTGATGGACAACGCCGGTGCGCTGAACATCAAACTGGACGGTGCCGATGCCGTCCGCATGAAGTGGGACGTGGATGCCATTTCCTGATGGTTTGACCATCGGAACAGCCTCCGCTTCGCTCTGGCCGTATTTAGAGGAATTATTCTTTTATGTTTGGGTCCTGAAAAGCCTGCGGGCTTTTCAGGACCCTTTTTTCATGCAAAAGATCGAAACCGGCAGATGATGCCGTTTTTCTTTATGACTCTTTCTGTAAAAATGCAATGCCGGACAGCCCGCAGGCCGTCCGGCATTGCTCTTATAAAAATAAAAATTCCGCTGTTTATGGCCAGAGCAAAGCGGAGGCCATTTAAAATCGTCAGCTGTTCTCCTTCCAGAACAATCCGCCGCTGGTCTGGAACAGCGGCCATGGGTTCACGCTCTTGCTGCCAAGCTTGAAGTCCATGGTCAGCTCCTCGCCCAGCACGCCTACAGCCTGCCCCTTTTCCACCGTCTGCCCGGCAGAGACGGAAAGAGTCTGCAGCCCGTACAGGTAGCTGCGCATCCCGCAGCCATGGTCGATGACCACCGTGTTGCCTGTAAGGGCCAGCTCTGCGGCCAGCACCACCACGCCGTTTGCAGGGGCGCGGCAGGGCTCGCCGGGAATGGTGTAGAGCTTTGTGGAGTTGGAACGGCTGCCCTGCCTGCCGTTGACCACCCTGACCTGACCGTAATCCACAAGGGTGGTGTAGCTTTCCACCGGGTTCACAAAGCCGCCCTGCCACATTTTTTCCCGCGCGGGCGCTTCGTACAGGCCCCAGACCGCATTGCGGAACTGGGTGTTTGCCGCATCCGATGCATCCGGTTCCGGCTCCACGTCCACCGTGCCAAAATCCTTGGGTAGCACGATGATGCTGCGGGTGATGGCCTCGCCGTTCACGGTAATGTTCACCTCATGCCCGCCGGAGGAAGCGTTGTATGCCGCCGGGATGTAGGCCCGCCAGCCATCGGCTGCACGCACGCACTGCACATTGCCAAGGTCGGTCTCCACAGTGGGTGCTGCATCGCCGGTCATGCCGGAGATGCGCAGGCCCACAATGCCGCCCTGCTCCACCCGCTCGGCGGAAAGCTCCACCTCCGCGCTGGCCTGCAGGGTGAACCGGAAGGCATAACGATACCAGCCGGTGGGCTTTGCGGGCTTTTCCAGCCCCAGATTTTTGCGCACTGAGCCGGTGCTGCCGCCCTCAAATTGGGTGGCCATGCCGCCCTCCGGCACCCGCCAGACCGATAGCTCTGCCTTATATTCGCCGTTGGCCGGGAACAAAAAGCTTTGATAATCGCTCACACTGCCCACAAATACAATGCTGCCATAGGCGTTCTGGATGGTGAGGGTGGTGTAGCTGGCCCAGTCCGGCAGGGTGATGGCCGGGTGGGCCGTGTACAGCGTGCCCAGCTTCTGCACCGTGAGGGTGGCGGGGCTGGCAAACACCTTATCGAGCTTTCCGCCGATGAGCGGCACCTGCCAGCACCAGCCGTTGGGTTCCAGCGCTTCGGTGTCAAACTGCGCGGTGCTGTCCGGGCAGCCGCCCTCGGTGGTAAAGGCATAGCTCACGCCCATCACCGCGCCCAGAAAGATGCCTACGCCCAGCACCACACCCACGAGCCAGAGCAGAAAACGCTTCATGATACACTCCTTCTATGTAGCAAAAAGGGCGCACCGGCACAGCCTTTTGCAGACTGCCGGTGCGCCCGAAGGTTTACGGTTCGTGTTTTTTATTCTGCAGCATCCTCTGCAGGGGCAGCCTCTTCGGCAGCAGCCTCCGGCTCTACCGTTGCAGCATCGTCCTCGCCGAACAGCAGACGCTCGTACTCGTCCAGCTCCTTCTCACGGCGGTGCAGGTAAACAGCAACAGCAGCAAGGGCACCGGCAACAGCGGCCAGAACAGTGATCACAGCGACCAGACAAGATTTCTTCATAGGTTCAATACACTCCTTTTTTCGTTGAAACGATGTTTCAGCTTTCATTCCAGTGCTTGTTGGCTTTTATTATACCCGTTCCTGTCAAAAATTACAACCATTCAGGTCAAAAAGGCCAAAATTTCATACTATAAGCTTCCTGTATGCCTTGAATGCGCCGGGCAGCGTATACTCGGCCTGCAGGGCTTCCCGGCTTGCCCACACGCAGCCTACCGGGGCATCTTGGGCGGGCACATGCAGCAGGATGCCGTTCATATGCCACTCGATATGGCTGAAGATATGCTTTGCGGCGGGCAGCGCTTCCGGCGCGGCGGTGCCGGTATCCAGCCCCATGGCCTGCAGGCGGGCAAGGACCTCTCCGGCTGCGAGGGCTTCACCCTCCCACAGTACCGGCTGCCACAGCCCGGCAAGCAGGCCCTTTTGGGGCCGCTGCTGCAAAAGGAAACCTGCCGGGCTTTCCAGCAGGGCCAGCGTCACAGGCTGCAGTCTGCGGGGCTTGGGCGCTGCTTTGCGGGGCAGCTCCAATGCAGTGCCCGCAGCACGGGCGGCGCACAGGTGGGCAAGCGGGCATTTTTCGCACAGGGGCGCACCGTTCGGCACGCAGACCAGCGCTCCCAGCTCCATAAGGGCCTGATTGTAGTCGCCGGGCGCATCCGGCGGCTGGTGCTCCATCACGCGGGCGGTGAACGCTTTTTTCACTGCCGGTTCCGTGACGGCAGCGGGGTCGTTGTACAAACGGGAGAACACCCGCAGCACATTGCCGTCCACGGCGGGCACCGGGATGCCGAAGCTGATGGACGCAATGGCCCCCGCCGTGTAGTCCCCGATGCCGGGCAGGGCCCGCAGGGCATCATAGTCGGCGGGCAGCTGTCCGCCGTACTGCTCGCAGACGATGCGTGCAGCCTTTTGCAGGTTGCGCACCCGGCTGTAGTAGCCAAGACCCTCCCAGAGTTTGTGCAGCTTTTCCTCTTCGCAGGCGGCAAGGGCCGGAATGTCCGGCAGGGCGGCGAGAAAGCGTTCGTAGTAGGGCAGTGCCGCCGAGACCCGGGTCTGCTGCAGCATGATCTCGCTGAGCCACACATGGTAGGGGCTGGGGTCGGTGCGGAAGGGCAGGATGCGGTGGTTTTTGTAAAACCAGTCCAGCAGGGCAGAGGAAATGTTTTCCACTTGTTTTGTGCTCCTTATCAAAAAACGGGCCGCTGCGGAATGCAGCAGCCCGGTAAAAGTATGCGCGCTTATCAGAAGCCGTATGCGGTGCGGGGGAAGGGCAGCACGTCACGGATGTTCTGGATGCCCGTGAGGTACATGATCATGCGCTCGAAGCCCAAGCCGTAGCCGGCGTGCTCCACGCCGCCGAACTTGCGCAGGTTCAGGTACCAGTCGTAGTTGGTCTTGTCCATGCCCAGCTCGTCCATGCGGGCCACCAGCTTGTCGTAGTTCTCTTCACGCTGGCTACCGCCGATCAGCTCGCCGATGCCGGGCACCAGCATATCTGCGGCTGCCACGGTCTTGCCGTCCGGGTTCTGCTTCATGTAGAAGCTCTTGATCTCCTTCGGATAGTCGGTGACGAACACAGGCTTTTTGAACACTACCTCGGTCAGGTAGCGCTCGTGCTCGGTCTGGATGTCCACGCCCCACTCCACAGGGAACTGGAACTTCTTGTTGTTCTTCTTCAGGATCTCGATGGCCTCGGTGTAGCTGATGCGGCCAAACTCGCTGTTTGCCACCAGCTCCAGACGCTCGATGAGGCCCTTGTCGATGAACTGGTTGAAGAAGGCCATTTCATCCGGGCAGTTGTCCAGCACATAGCGGATGACGTACTTGGTCATGGCCTCGGCAGTGTCCATGTAGCCGGACAGGTCGCAGAATGCCATCTCCGGCTCGATCATCCAGAACTCGGCGGCGTGACGGGTGGTAAAGCTCTTCTCGGCACGGAAGGTGGGGCCGAAGGTGTACACCTTGCCGAATGCCATAGCCATGGCCTCGGCTTCCAGCTGGCCGGAAACGGTCAGGTTGACCGGCTTCTCGAAGAAGTCCTGGGTGTAATCCACAGTGCCGTCCTCGTTCTTGGGCACATTCTCCAGATCCAGCGTGGTGACGCGGAACATCTCGCCTGCGCCCTCACAGTCGGAAGAGGTGAGCAGCGGAGAGTGAGAGTAAACGAAGCCGTTCTCCTGGAAGAACTTGTGGATGGCGTAGGCAGCGGCGCTGCGCACGCGGAAAGCGGCGTTGAAGGTGTTGGTGCGGGGGCGCAGGGTGGGCATGGTGCGCAGATATTCCATGCTCATCTTCTTTTTCTGCAGCGGATACTCGTCCGCCGGGCAGTCGCCCAGGATCTCCACACTGTCGGCATTCAGCTCAAAGGGCTGCTTTGCCTGCGGGGTGAGCACCAGCTTGCCCTTGACGCGCAGGCTGCTGTACAGACCGGTGTGGATCACCTCATCGTAGTTTGCCAGCTTGCCTGCTTCCAGCACGACCTGCAGGGTCTTGAAGCAGCCGCCGTCCGACAGGGCGATGAAGCCGATGTTCTTGGAGTCGCGGATGTTCTTTGCCCAGCCGCAGACGGTGATCTCGGTGCCGTCGGCGGGGGTGTTTTTGAACAGCGAAACGATCTCAGTGCGTTCCATAGTGTTTGTTCTCCCTTTCGATATAAAATGAAAAAGACAGCTTTGTTCTCCCTGAAAGTTCAGGGCGAACAAGCTGTCTTGTAATGTCCGCGGTGCCACCTGAATTACCGGAAGTGTCCGGTCGCTCACGCGCTCAATAAAAGCGCTGCCCCTGTAACGCAGGGCCTGCGGCGCACCTACTAATGGCAGCTGCCATGTTCAGTTTGCTGCTCCCGGGTGTTCGTTCACGCGGCGTGCGGGCGCGGCTCTCAGCTGTGCCGCACTCTCTGGGCCGGACGACCCGCGCTACTTTTCCCGATCTTTGCATTTGACCTTTAAAAAATAGCACTTTGGCGGCGTTTTGTCAAGCACCGCCCAGCAATGCGGCAGCAAGGCCCTTTGCCGCCAGCTGCCCGGCATAAAGAGCCTCGTTCAGGTTATTGCCGTGCCCGCCGATCTCAATGAGCAGGCTGCCGGTGGTCAGATCCTGATTGTAGAACCGGTAGCTGAACAGCACCGGCCGGGTAAAACCGGGGTACATTCCTTCCATGCTGCGCTCCCACGCAGCGGCAAAGCGCAAATTCTGCCGCCAGCCCGGCAGCTGAACGGTGGTGCCGTTGTCGCACCCGCAGATGATCATGACCTGTGCGGCCTGCCGCCCGTCCACCATGCACACCGGGGCATAGCGGCTACCGCTTTCCGTCTCGATGGCATCCCGGTGGACATCCAGCACCACCTTGATGCTGGGATACTGGGCCAGATACTGCTGCACCACGGCCCGGCTGTTGGCATAGCTGCCGGTGTAGCTAGGGTAGTCGTTCAGGGTCTCGTCGTGCAGGGTGTTGATGCCTGCCGCATTGAGGGTATCGGCCACCACACGGCCCACCGCGCACATGTTCACGCTGCAGTCGGTGCTGCGGGCACCATCGCCGGGGGCAAACCACAGCCCGGCCGAAAGGCGGTAGTCCTCGGTGGCGTGAGTGTGCATCACCAGCACCTGCGGGTCGGGACTGTTCGGCTCAATGGCAAAGGGCAGCGGATTCTCGATCTCCGCCGCAATGTCTGCCGCCGTCTGCCGGGTATTGTTTTTGATGCTGCCCGCCCCGCAGGGAATGTACTTTTCGCCGCTGCCCTGCGGATAATTTTTTTCAATGACAGCACCCGCATCCGCCGGGCGGGCTTCCTCGCCCAGCAGCGGCACAAGGTAGTCCTCAATGTTCCCGGTCAGCGCCTGCACGGCCTGCGGCAGAGAGGATGCCGCCGCTTCCGGTGTGCTGTCCGGTGCGGCTTCCACCTGCACAGATGATGCGGGCTGTTCCTGTGCGGACTGCCGCCCCAGCCAGAAAAGAGTTTCGGCCATTGGCAGCGGTGCAGTAATGGCCGCAGCCAGCATCAGTGCCGCCGTGCGGGCAAAGATGCACAGTGCGGCAAACAGAGCAGCCGCTTCCAGAAACGGCACGATATGCCCCTGCGCCCGGGCGGGCGGCAGTGCTTTGCTGCGCATAAAATAACCTCCCTTCCGGCCCACCGGTGTTACCCCGCCAGCCAGAACAGCTGCGCCACGCTGAGCCTTGGCTGCAAGGCCCGGTTGATGGCACCGGCCAGAAGAGCCGAGCCGTGGGCGATCACGCTGTCCAGCGCCCGGGGCGTGACCACAAGATCTGCTCCTTCGTCCGAATCCATCAAGGTGGGGATGCCCGCCGCGATCACCGGCACGCCCAGCGCTGCCGCGTCCAGATGCTTTGCATGATCCGCCTGCGCCGGGTACAGCCCGGTGTCGGAGAACTGCACGCTGCGGCCCAGCCGCGCGCCCTCGGCACTGCAAAGGCTGTCCACGCAGATCAGGGCCGCCGGCCGCACCGCTTCCACCATGGCCCCGGCCAGCTGGCGCAGAGTCAGCCCGGTGGAGGCTGACACCCCCGGCGCAATGGCGGCCACCGGCCGGATGCCTTTTACCGGCAGCGTGTGCTGCGGCCCCATGGTGACTAAAATCTTCTGCGCCGTGCGCGGGCCGAGGGCATCCGCCGTGACCCGCCGGTTTCCGATGCCCAGCACCAGCACCGGCCCTTCCGGCGGCAGCAGGGCGCGCAGTTCTGCCGCACAGGTCTCGATCACCGCAGCGTCCCGCTCGTCCAGCACGCTGACGCTGGGCATTTCCAGCGTGACATACCGTCCGCGGGGCTTCGCCAGCCCTTCGCGCGCGATCTCCACCCGCGTTATTGTGACCCCGCCGCGCTTTGCTGTGGCAAGCCTTACCCCGGCAGGCAGCGCCCCCTGTGCCGCGCCAAACATCTCGTCTGCCATATCGGTAAAACGCATTTTTCTGCTCCTCCTGCCTGTTTTGGGGCCAAATGCCCCCTCTGCATGCAGAAAGTATGGAAAAAATAAAACTTTTCTAAACAAAAATCAAAAAAACGCTTGCGCTGGTACGCGAAATATGGTATCATAGGGTGCGCTGTTATAGGTAGCCAAGGAGGTGGAACGAATGCCTAACATCAAATCTCAGAAGGACCGCGTCGTGCAGGCTGCTGCAGAGCAGGCTCACAACAAGGCCATTAAGACCAACCTGAAAACAGTCGTCAAGAAGGCAGACGCTGCCATCGATGCGAATGCCGCTGACAAGGACGCAACCGTCCTGGCTGCTGTTTCCGCGATCGACAAGGCTCGCGCTAAGGGTGTCATCAAAAAGAACACCGCCAGCCGCAAGATCAGCCGTATGGCAAAGCGTGCTAACAAGAACGCTTGATCGCTTTCTGATTGACGAACAAAACCTCTGTACCGGGTTCCCGGCACAGGGGTTTTTGTTTTGCCCGCTTTTCAGGGCACGGCAGCAGGCCGCTCAAAATCGCACAGGGTGGCAAAATCGAACCCCGGCACCTGCTCCAGAAGCTGCTCCGGCGGCAGGCCGTCGGGCGGCTCGGCCAGCAGCGCCCACGCAGCCCATGCCGTGGGCACCGCCGCCGCAAGGGCCAGCCCCGGCAGCGCCAGTGCCGGGCATGTATGGAACGCACTGCCCGGCGGCAGGGCTGCCACCGCGCACAAGGCCTGTGCAGCCCAAAGCTCCCACAAAAGGGTCGTCCAGCGGTGCTTCATCCGCATCACCTCCTGTTTTGCACAGTTTACCGCAGTGCGGTGGAAAAACAGGGCGAAGGGTGGCGGACAAAGTGACAATGTTCTGGTGTATTTCTTCTTCAGTTCTGGTCGTGACTTTTGCCCACCCAGCTGCACACCACGCCGCACACAAGGCTGGTGGTAACACCGGCCGCAGCGGCGGTCAGCCCGCCGGTGAGGATGCCCACAGCACCTTCTTCCTGCAGCGCGGTGCGCACGCCCTTTGCCAGCAGATGGCCGAAGCCCAGCAGGGGAACCGTGGCCCCGCACCCGGCAAACTCGGCCAGCGGGGCATACCACCCAATGGCCGAAAGCACCACGCCCGCCACCACATATCCGGTCAGGATGCGGGCCGGGGTCAGGCCGGTCAGGTCGATGAGCAGCTGTCCCGCCACGCAGATGGCCCCGCCCACACAGAAAGCCCAGAAATAGTTCATCTTACTTCTCCTTTTCCGGCGCACGCAGCTCCACCAGATGCGCCACCGCCGGGATGGTCTCCTTCTGCAAAAAGGTGGTCTGGCTCATCAGGGCCCCGGTGGCTGTGAACAGCACCCGCTTCTGGCTGCCCCGGCGCAGGCGCGGCAGGATGTGCCCGCACAGCACCGCCGCGCAGCAGCCCGGGCCGGAGCCGCCGCTCTTTACGCTCTGCTCGTTTGCGTCGAACAGGATGCACCCGCAGTCCACATGGTTTTTGATCAGCAAGCCTTCTGCGGCCAGCAGCTCCCGCAGCAGCTGACTGCCCACCTGCCCAAGGTCGCCGGTATAGATGCAGTCGAACTCCTGCGGTTCGGTGCCGGTATCCTTAAAATAGTGCAGCAGGGTGGAAGCCGCTGCCGGGGCCATGGCAGCCCCCATATTGTTGATGTCCTTTACCTGATAATCCTGCACACGGCCAAAGGTGGCAGCGGCAATGCCAACGCCTTCGCCCTGCGGCTGCAAAAGGCAGCATCCGGCAGCGGTGGCAGTCCACTGGGCCGTGGGCGTGCGCACCGCGCCGTAGCTCAGCGGCGTACGGAACTGCCGCTCTGCCGCGCAGAAGTGGCTGGAAGCCATGGCCAGCAGATTGCGCGCAGCACCGCCTTCGCACAGAGCAGCGCCCAGCGCAAGGCCCTCGGCCATGGTGCTGCAGGCCCCGAACAACCCGGCAAAGGGCACGCCCAGCTCCCGCATGGCATAGCTGGATGCCGTGCACTGGGCCTGCAGATCCCCGGCGAGGGCCAGCTGCACCTTTTCCTGCGGAAGCGCCGCCTTTTGCAGGCACAGCCGCGCGGCGCGCAGCTGCAGGTATTTTTCCGCAGCTTCCCAGCTGGACTGGCCAAAGCGGTTGTCTGCGCTCAGCTCGTCGAACTCTGCCGCCAGCGGGCCTTCGCTCTCTTTTTTGCCGCCCACCGCTGCACCCGCAGCGATCACCGGCAGTGTCTGGAACAGCAGGGTATCCCCGCACCGGACCGTCATAGGCAAAATTTCTCCTTCGTGGAAAATAGATGAAAAACGTTCCATAAAATGTTGTATAATAACATCATGCTGCAATCTTATGGCACACTTGCCCGTGTTTATGACAGCACAGGCACACCCGCCATGCCCAGCACCCACAGCACCGCGCCGTACACCACCGCCGCCAGCGTGCCGTACACGATCACCGGCCCGGCAATGGTGAACATCTTGGCCCCGGTACCCAGCACCCGGCCCTCGGCCTTGAACTCGATGGCCGCGCTGACCACCGCATTGGCAAAGCCTGTGATGGGCACCAGCGACCCGGCCCCAGCCTTTGCGGCCAGCTTCTGGTACCAGCCCAGCGTGGTAAGCACCGCTGAGAGCACGATCAGGCTGCAGCTGGTCAGGGTGCCGGCAAGGTCGGCTTCCACGCCCATGGCAAGATAGCTCTGGCGCAGCACTTCGCCCAGCAGGCAGATGCCGCCGCCCACGCCAAAAGCCCACAGGCAGTCCAGCTCCAAGGGCGAGCGCGGCCCGATGCGCCGCACCCGGCGCGCATATTCCTGTGCTGTCATTTTCATATTGTTTCCCCTCCGGGCATAGCTTGCCCATAGGAAGCAAACTCTATGCACATCCACCGGAAAGAAGGTATTCCAGATGAACCTGTCTGTCCATCCTCATCACCGCCGCCATCTGCGGCCCGCCGTGCGGCGCGTGCTCACCGTTACCGTCGTGGCCTGCATTGCCGTGGGCGGGGCCTCGTTCGTGCTGCACAGCCGTTCCGCTGTGCCTGCCGCCTCGGCAACTTCCACGTCCAGCGCCTCGGCAGCATCAGAGGCAGAAAGCAGTCTGCTGACCGCCCGGCAGGCGCAGGCCATTCTGGATGATCCCCGCATGGTGCTGGTGAACCACACGAACAAAATGCCGGACGATCATACCTTTACCACCAAGGCGTGCGGCTCGGCCACCGCTGTGAATAAGACCCTGCAGACCGAAGCCGCCGATGCGTTCCTCGCCATGCAGGCCGCCGCCGCAAAGGACGGCGTGACCATCTGGATGCAGAGCGGCTACCGCAGCGTGGACTACCAGAAGAACCTCTACGACCAAAAGACCCAGTATTTCCGCAATAAGGGCCTGAGCGAAGCCGAAGCGAAAAAGCAGGCGGCAAATATCGTGAACCCGCCGGGCTACTCGGAGCACAACTGCGGCCTTGCTGCCGACCTGAACAGCCCGGAGCACACCGACCTGACCGAGGGCTTTGAAAACACCGAGGCCTTCCGCTGGCTGAGCGCCCATGCCGTGGAATACGGCTTCATCCTGCGGTACCCCAAAAACGCAGAAGCCGTTACCGAGATCACCTACGAGCCGTGGCACTGGCGCTATGTGGGGCCGGAAAATGCGGCCCTGATCCAGCAGAGCGGCCTGTGCTTTGAGGATGCCGTTGCCGTGCTGCAGAAGCTTGCTGCAGGGGAAAAGATCACCGGTTAAAAATCCGTAAAACCGAGGGGCTTTTCGTTGCATTTTGCACACAGTTATGGTAAGATAACAATAGTCTGCCCTGATGCAGGACCGCTTTGGGCAGCTGCAAAAATGTTTTGAACAAAAGAAGGAATATTTTATGATAAATCGCACAAAAATCTTTACAATTGCTCTCACCGGCGCGCTGGCTGCTGTCGCTCTTACCGGCTGCGGCGGTTCCGCCAGCTCTTCGGCCGCTCCCTCCTCCGTTTCCACCGCTGCTGCGGAATCTCCCGCTTCCAGCGCCGCCGCATCCGCTGTTGTGGACAATGCTGCCGAGAACGGCTCTGATGCACTGGACGGTGTTTTCAATGCTCTGCTGGAAGCCGACCCCATCTCCAACCAGTTCGAGATCGCAGCTATGAACATTGAGTACGATTTCGGCCTGAAGGCTGAGGACGTGGTGAGCTACAAGGGCGTGAAGAGCAACGACAACGGCGATGCCGGTCTGGTGCTGGTGCTCGAAGCTGCCGACGGCAAGGCCGAGGACGTAGCCAACCAGCTGGCTTCCTACCAGCAGGATCAGGTGGCCTTCTACGGCAACTACGCCGAGTTTGCTCAGGCGCAGGATAACGTGGAGAACGCTGTCATCGCCTTCAAGGGCAACACCATTGTCATGGTGATCGCATCCAACGAGTGCACTGCCGATCTGGACAGCGCCGTGGACAGCGCACTGGCAGACTGAATCTGGATCCACCCAAGGCCGGTGCCATTTGCGGCATCGGCTTTTTTCGGCTAAAAGGAGGCTGACGCTTTGGTTTTCAGCACCATCATCTTTCTGTTTCGGTTTCTGCCCATCACGCTGGCGCTGTATTACCTTGCGCCCGCAAAGCTCAAGAACACCGTGCTGTTCCTCTGCAGTCTGGTGTTCTACTGCTGGGGCGAGGTACGGTTTTTCCCGGTCATGGTGGCCCTCATCCTCATCAACTACATCAGCGGCCTGTGCATCGAGCACTTCGACCAAAAGCCGGCCCTGCGCAGGACATTTCTGCTGGTGGCCCTCATTGGCAGCCTTGGGATGCTGTTCTACTTCAAATACGCAAACTTTGTGCTGCGCAGCGCAAACGCCCTGCTGGGCACCGCCTTTGCCGAGATCCAGGGCATTGGCACTCTGCCGCTGGGCATCAGCTTTTACACCTTCCAGACCCTTTCCTACTCCATCGATGTTTACCGCCGGGATGTAAAGGCAGAGCGTAATATCATCGACTTTGGTGCCTATGTGGTCATGTTCCCCCAGCTGATCGCCGGCCCCATCGTGAAATACCGCGATGTCTCGAACCAGCTGCACGTATACCGGCACCGCTACAGCCTGCAGCAGCTCGAAGAGGGCATGACCCTGTTCACCTTTGGCCTTGCCAAAAAGGTGCTGCTGGCGGATGCCATCGGTGCTTTGTGGACAGACATCATCGGCGTTGCGGACAGCCCTTCCACCACCTTTGTGGGCCTTGCCAATGCATCCACCCCGCTGGTGTGGCTGGGCATCATCGCCTACAGCCTGCAGCTCTACTTTGACTTTTCCGGCTACTCCATGATGGGCATTGGCATGGGCAAGATGCTGGGCTTCGACTTCCCCGCAAACTTCAACTACCCTTATATCTCCGCATCCATCACCGAGTTCTGGCGGCGCTGGCACATGACCCTTTCCGGCTGGTTCCGGGAGTATGTGTATATCCCTCTCGGCGGCAACCGCAAGGGCCTGAAGCGCCAGATCTTCAACCTGTTCGTGGTGGAGCTGCTCACCGGCATCTGGCACGGCGCGAACTGGAACTTTATCTGCTGGGGCCTGTACTACTTTGTGCTGCTGGCTGTAGAAAAGCTGTTCCTGCTGCCCCACCTGCAAAAGGGCAGAGTGTGGCCCCACATCTACACCCTGTTCCTCGTTGTGGTGGGCTGGGCCATGTTCGTGGGCAACGATACGGGCGTAAGGTTCGGTCTGCTGTTCCACAAGCTGTTCGTTCCTTCCGGCGGTGTTTCGCCGCTGTACTTCCTGCGCAACTACGGTGTGCTGCTGGTGGTCAGCATCCTCTGCTGCACCCCGCTCATTGAAAAGATTTGGAACCTGCTCAAAAAGAATGCCGTCACCCGCTGTGCCGCCATTCTGGCGCTGCTGGTGGTCTCCACCGCCTATGTGGTGGGCAGCACCAACAGTCCGTTCCTCTATTTCAACTTTTAAGGAGGCGTGAAGATGGACAAGCATTCCAAAAAATCTTCCTCGCTCCTGCACTACCCGGTGCTGGTGGTGTTCAGCCTGTTCTTTCTTGGTCTGTTCGCACTGGACCTTATTACACCGGACCGCGCCTACAGCGAGATGGAAAACACCACCCTTTCCCAGCGCCCGGCGCTGACCCAGCTTTCCGCCAAGGGACTGAACAGCTACTTTACCGCCTACACAAAGTACGTGAAGGATCAGGTGTTCGGCCGCGATGAGTGGATCAGCCTGCAGAGCGTAGTGGAGACCACCCTGCTGCAGAAGGAGCAGAACGGCGGCATCCTGCTGGGCAAAGAGCACATGATGTTCCCCCGCACCTTCGGCCTGCTGGACAGCGAGAACCGCACCCTGCCCAAGAACACCGCCGCCGTGGAAGCACTGTGCCAGCGCCACCCGGGTAAGGTGGATGTACTGCTGGCCCCGGCAGCATCGGTCATTTACCCGGAAAACGTGCCTGCAAACGCGCCGCTGCTGAACGAGGATGCCTATCTCGACCAGCTTTCCGCCGCCGTACAGGCCGCCGGAGGGCGCTTTGTGGATGTGCGGCAGACCCTTGCCGAACACAAGGACGAATATATCTACTACCGCACCGACCATCACTGGACGAGCCTTGGCGCTTATTACGCCTACCAGCAGCTGTGCGGTACGCTGAGCCTGACCCCCTTCGACCCCGCCGCGCACACGACTCTGACCGCCGAAAATTTCTACGGCACCCACTACTCCAAGGCCCGCACATGGAATGCCGTGCCGGATACTATCACCTACTACGACCTGCCGAACAGCCTGACCATCTATAATGTCACCGCTGCAGGTCAGCCCGCAGACGGCCAGACCACCGGCCTGTACGACACGGACAAGCTGAACGTGTACGATAAGTACGCCATGTTCCTGCATGGCAACAACGGCCTGAGCCGCATTGAGGGCGACGGTACCGGGCGCATTCTGGTGATCAAGGACAGCTACGCCAACTGCTTTGCACCGTATCTGACGGCAAACTACGCCCAGATCGATGTGGTGGACTTCCGCAACTACAACTACGGTCTGGATCAGCTGATCGCGGATAACGATTATGACCAGATCCTGGTGCTGTACAGCTTTGACAGCTTCAAGAGCGACCCGTACCTCTACCGTGCCGGTGTGGCCGGGTAAACATGGCAGCGCCTTTTCCGCAAAGGAAAGGGCGCTGTTGTTTTATGTCATATTATTGCAGTCTTTTTTCACAAATTTTTCTAGTTCTTTTCGGAAGTCTCTCCAGTTTTTGCGCACTCTGCCCATTCACCCCTTGCAAAAAATCAACGGGTGTTGTACAATGGCGATATAGAGCAGTTGCTCTTCATCGATGGTTCGATCTGGTGTGAACAGTGCATAGAATGTGCTGATACGATCTTTGATTCAAAGGAGTGTTATTATGGAAAACAAGATCATGATGCCTGCTTCCTACAACGTTCTTTCCTGCGAAGAGATGACCTACACCGAGGGCGGTGCTACCTTTACGGAAGCTCTGCTGAACTGGATTCCGCCCATTGGCTGGTACATGGGTGTTACCGCCATGCGCAACTACCGCAAGAGCCACCCCAACGACTGGTTGGATACCGGTCTGGATGCTCTGAGCCGCGATATGGATTCCAGTGCGCAGAACATGCTGCGTGATCTGGGACGCATCGTCTGGGTCACCGCGACCAGCGCTACCGGCGTTGGTTTTCTGGTCAATGCTGCCATCGTCCTGCTCTGACCCTGCTCATAAGATCCGTCCGGAGAGACCAAAGACCCCTTTACCCGCGGCCTTTTCCGCCATAGAGGGCCGCGGGCTTTTCATCAAGCAGAAATAAGAAATCGGCTGCCTGAGCACTGTATACCGTCTGAACGGTCTTTTGCCTGCAGAGAACAGCACTGCTTTCCTTTTCCTGCAAGCAACTACTCGCGTCATGCGGCGGCGCGCCCTGCTTTATGAGAACGATCTCCAAGCGCATATCCCGGTTTATTTTTGGGTTTTAAACAGTGCGATCTTGCACTGTCTGGATAGCTTTGATTCAAAGGAGTGTTATTATGGAAAACAAAATCATGATGCCTGCTTCCTACAACGTTCTGTCCTGCGAAGAAATGACCTACACCGAAGGCGGTGCTACCGTCGGTCAGGCTGTCGCTGCATGGCTGTGGCCCGGCTACGCTACGGTTATCGGCATCAACACCTGCCGTGAAGCACGCAAGAAGGATCACGACAACTGGGTATCCAACGTCTGGAGCGATATCAAAGCCGACTGCAAGGGCAATGTGACCAACACCTTCTACCATGCCGGCATGATCTTCTGGAATGCTGCATCGACCATCAGCAGCTTTGGCCTTTCTGCCGTTATGTCTCTGGGCATCATCTACTTCTAATTTTCAGGAGTACACCAAAGGGCTTTTTGCGGCGGCTCTTCAACGGAAGAGCCGCCGCTTTTTTTATCAAACCTAAAAAAGGAGTTTTGCTTTATGACGAACGCCATTACTTATCCTGCTGCATACAATGTTTTGTCCTGCGAAGAAATGACCTACACCGAGGGCGGCGTAGGTGTTGTGGAAGCCGCCATGGCATGGTTCCCGCTGTACGGCTGGTACAAGGCTGTTTCTGCCATCCACGATTACCGCAAGGCAAATATCAACTCCAACTGGGTGGAAAACGGCATGAACGCTCTGGTTGCCCATGCTGAAAAAAGCCCCACGAACACCATCCATGACATCGGCTGCAGCTTCTGGTTCATTGGTTCCTGCGCAACCATCATCGGCCTTGTGCCCAACGCCCTGTTGATCTTCGGCAACTAAGTCCCGGTCTCTGTTCTGAAAAAGCAAAAGCGGCGGCACCTCCCGTTTGGGAAGTGCCGCCGCTTTTTATGTCATGCGGTTTTCAGTCTCAGTTGTTGAACATGTCCTTCAGCTTTTTGAAGAAGCCCTTGCGTTTTTCGTAGTTTTCTTCTTTCAGGGTGCCCTCGAACTTCTTCAGGGCCTCCCGCTGGGTCTTGTTCAGCTTCTTGGGGATCTCCACCTCGCACTTGACGTACATATCACCGCGGCCGCGGCCATTCAGGTACTGGATGCCCTTGCCGCGCAGGCGGAAGGTGGTGCCACTCTGGGTGCCCTCGGGCACGGTGTACTCCACCTTGCCGTCAATGGAGGGCACCTGCACGGTGTCGCCCAGCACGGCCTGACTGTAAGTGATGGGCACGGTGACCCACACATCGTAGCCATCGCGCTGGAACACCTCGCTGGGGCGCACCGTGACCATGACGATCACATCACCGGCAGGACCGCCGTTTGCACCGGCATCGCCCATGCCGCGCAGTGCAAAGCTCTGGTCGTCGTCGATGCCCATGGGAATGGACACCTCCAGCGTCTTTTTAGCAGCCACCTTGCCGCTGCCATGGCAGACCTTGCAGGGATTCTTGACCAGCTTGCCCTTGCCGCCACAGCGGGAGCAGGGCTGCTGGGTCTGCATCACGCCAAAGGGGGTGCGCTGCTGACGGATCACGAAGCCGCGGCCGCCGCAGTCCGGGCAGGTCTCGGGGCTGGAACCGGCGGCACAGCCGCTGCCGTGGCACTCGGTGCACTCCTGCTGGCGGGTGATGGTGATGTTCTTCTTGCAGCCGTGCACGGCCTCGTCAAAGCTCAGGGTGATGCGCACGCGGATATCCTGACCCTTGCGCGGTGCGTTGGGGTTCGCCTGACGGGACGAACCGCCAAAGCCGCCGAAGCCGCCGCCAAAGATATCGCCGAAAATGTCGCCCAGATCCACGCCGTCGCCGCCAAAACCGCCAAAGCCGCCCGCACCGGGGCCGCCGCCGTTCTGTGCTGCATAGGCAGGGTCAACACCTGCAAAGCCGTACTGGTCGTACAGCTGGCGCTTCTTCGGGTCCGAAAGCACCTCGTTTGCTTCGTTTACTTCCTTGAACTTTTCCTCGGCATCCTTATCGCCGGGGTTATAGTCCGGGTGGTATTTCATTGCAAGCTTGCGGTATGCCTTTTTGATCTCGGCATCGGTCGCAGTCTTGGATACCCCCAGCACTTCGTAGTAATCACGCTTTTCCTGTGCCATATCCACTCACCTCTCCGGGAACGTTTGATCCGGGAAACGCCCCGGTTGGTTCCTCGCTCTATAACCAGCAAGAGCCGCTCCGGCAAAACCGGAGCGGCTTTTGCTATTCCACGCGTGCGTCCGCCGGTTTGGCCGGGCACACACTGCTGTGTTTTTTATCAGACTTCCTTGAAGTCGGCATCCACAACGCCGTCATCACCCGGCTTCTGCTGGTTGTTTGCACCTGCGTCGGGGCCGGGCTGTGCACCGGCGGCCTGCTGTGCGGCAGCGGCTGCCTGATACATCTTCTCGAACACCTGGCTCAGGGCTTCCTGCTTTGCCTTGATGTCGTCCACGTTGCCGGACTGAACAGCGGTCTTCAGGTCGGCCAGCTTGCTCTCAGCCTCGGTCTTGACGTCGGCGGGCAGCTTGTCGCCGTTCTCCTTCAGCATCTTCTCGGTCTGGAACACCATCTGGTCGGCACCGTTGCGGATATCGACCTCTTCACGCTTCTTCTTATCGTCGGCAGCAAACTGCTCAGCTTCCTTCACAGCCTTGTCGATGTCCTCCTTGGACATGTTGGTGGAAGCGGTAATGGTGATGTTCTGCTCCTTGCCGGTGCCCAGATCCTTTGCGCTGACCTTCACGATGCCGTTTGCATCGATATCGAAGGTAACTTCGATCTGAGGCACACCACGGGGAGCCGGAGCGATGCCGTCCAGATGGAAGACACCCAGGCTCTTGTTGTCGCGTGCGAACTCACGCTCGCCCTGCAGAACGTTGACCTCAACAGAGGGCTGGTTGTCTGCAGCGGTGGAGAACACCTGACTCTTGTGGGTGGGGATGGTGGTATTGCGGTCGATGATCTTGGTGCACACGCCGCCCAGAGTTTCAATGCCCAGGCTCAGCGGGGTGACATCCAGCAGCAGCAGACCCTTCACATCGCCCTGCAGCACGCCGCCCTGAATGGCAGCGCCCACAGCCACGCACTCATCGGGGTTGATGCCCTTGAAGGGCTCGCAGTTCAGTTCCTTCTTGACTGCATCGTAGACAGCGGGGATACGGGTGGAACCACCGACCATCAGGACCTTCTTCAGGTCAGAGGGACGCAGGCCTGCATCCTGCAGAGCCTTGCGGACGGGGCCCATGGTGCGATCGACCAGATCAGCGGTCAGCTCGTTGAACTTTGCGCGGGTCAGGGTCATATCCAAGTGCTTGGGGCCGGTAGCATCGGCAGTGATGAAGGGCAGGTTGATCTGGCTGCTCATTGCGCTGGACAGCTCGATCTTTGCCTTCTCGGCAGCTTCCTTCAAACGCTGCGCAGCCATCTTGTCCTTGCGCAGGTCGATGCCGTTCTCGGTCTGGAAGGCATCTGCCATCCAGTTGATGATGCGCTCATCGAAGTCATCGCCGCCCAGATGGGTATCACCGTTGGTGGCCAGAACCTCGGTAACGCCGTCGCCCATCTCGATGATGGACACATCGAAGGTGCCGCCGCCCAGATCGTAGACCATGATCTTCTGGTCTTCTTCCTTATCGATGCCGTATGCCAGAGAAGCGGCAGTAGGCTCGTTGATGATACGCTTGACGTTCAGGCCTGCAATGGTACCTGCGTCCTTGGTAGCCTGACGCTGGCTGTCGTTGAAGTATGCAGGAACGGTAATAACAGCCTCGGTAACAGGCTCGCCCAGATAAGCCTCGGCATCAGCCTTCAGCTTCTGCAGGATCATAGCGCTGACCTGCTGGGGAGTGTACTCCTTGCCGTTCAGGGTCACCTTGTGGTCGGTGCCCATGAAGCGCTTGATGGAAGCGACGGTGTTCTCGGGGTTGGTGATGGCCTGACGCTTTGCGACCTGACCCACCAGACGGTCGCCGGTCTTGGTGAAGCCGACCACAGACGGGGTGGTGCGTGCACCCTCAGAGTTTGCGATAACAACGGGCTCGCCGCCCTCCATGACAGCCACGCAGCTGTTGGTAGTACCAAGGTCGATACCAATGATCTTACTCATAATGAAAACTCCTCTCGAAAGAACAAATCTTATTGTTTATGTGATGCTCAAATGTTTGTAAGCGGATGTTATATTCAAAACCCTTTCGGGTTTCTGCTTTGTTATTCGGCCACTACAACGGTCGCATGGCGGACGATCTTATCGCCCAGCTTGTAGCCCTTCTGGTAGACCGTGATGACGGTGCCGCTCTCCTGTCCGTCCGGGGCGGGGATCTGCTGCACCGCGTTCATGAAGTTGGGGTCAAAGGGCTTGCCCAGCGCCTCGATCTCCTCCACATGGAGGGCATCCAGCGCCTTGGCGGCCTTGTCCAGCGTCATGGTCACGCCCTTTTTGTAGTTCTCGTCGGTGGTGGGGGCGTTGGCCGCCATCTCCAGCGTATCCAGAATGGGAATGATCTGGTTCACCGCAAAGGAAATGCCATCGTTGAACTTCTGGTCGGCTTCGCGGGTGGAGCGCTTGCGGTAGTTCTCGTACTCCGCTGCCATGCGCAGCAGCTGGTCTTTGGCCTGTGCAGCGTTGGCTTCGGCAGCATCCAGCTTTGCCTTTACGGCTTCCAGCTCACGGGCCTTCTTGTTGAACCAGCCGCCATCCTTCTTCTTGTCATCCTTCGGGTCGGCAGCTTCGGCAGCAGGTTCCTGTTCGGGTGCTGCCTGCTGGGCCTTTTCCTCGGGAGCCGTTTCGGGCTGCTCAGCTTCCTGAGCCGGAGCCGTCTTTTTTGCTTCTTCGCTCATTCCAGATCCTCCTTATAGATCACAGTCCGCCGGGGTGCGGCAGCCTGCGGGGTGTCTTTTCGTTTGCCGCTCATGCCCTCGCCCAGCTGATCTGCAAAGTAATGCAGCAGCGGCATCAGTTTCTGGAAGGGCATCCGGGTGGGGCCGATCAATGCAATGGAGCCCCACAGGCCTCCGCCCACCAGATACCGGTCGCTCACGATGCACAGGCCCGGGATCTGCGGTTCCAGATCCTCGCCCAGCAGCACGCTCTCACTGCGTTCTGCCGGAGGTGCGATCAGGCCAGCGGCCTGCTCCTCGTCGTTCAGCAGTGTGAGGATGTCGCCCACCTTGCCGTCCAGCTGAGGCCAGTCCAGCAGATACTGCTCGCCGCCCAGAAATACGTGGGGCTTGACGGAATCCTGCAGGATGGCAGCCGCTGCACTGATAACGGGCACCAGCTCCGGGTCGATCTGGCTGCACAGCTCTGCCAGCAGCCGGGTGGAAAGATCCACCGGCGCTACAAAGGTAAGGTTGCGGTTGAGCAGTGCGGCAAGTGCTGCCGCATTCTCGCGGGAAAGGCCGGTGCGTACCCGTGCCACACGGGTACGAACGTAACCGGCCGTGGTAACGGCCAGCACAGCCGCTGCGCTGCGGCCCACCTGAACCACTTCATAGTGGGCGATGCACAGATCCTCGGCACATGGGGTGCTGATGGCGGCGGTGCAGCCGCTGATGGCGGCCAGCGCCTTGGCGGCACCTGCGGCCAGCTTTTCCGGCTCGTGGTCAAGGCTTGCGAACACCGCATCCACCCGGGCGCGGCTCACACGATCCAGCGGCTGATCGTCGGTCAGCAGATTATCAAGGTAGTAACGGTAGCCCTTGGCACTGGGCACACGGCCCGCGCTGGTGTGGGGCTGCTCCAGCAGACCCAGCTTTGTCAGCGCCGCCATCTCATTGCGAAGCGTTGCGCTGGAAACTGCCATGTCAAAGTAGTTTGCCAGCACGCTGCTGCCAACGGGCTCGCCTTCGAGACCATACAGCGCCACGATCGCCTGCAAGACTCGCTGCTTGCGTGCATCCATCGTCATAGCGCCTGCCTCCTTTTTGCGTTCGCTTTGTTTGTTTAGCACTCCTTGTTCCTGAGTGCTAAGACCATTATAGCCAATTTTCCGGTGCTGTCAAGCCCCTTGGAAAAATGTTTTAAAAGATTCATAATTCTGTCATAAACGAAGAAAGCGCCCTCCTTATTATAAGGAAAGCGCTCCGGCATGTTCTTTACTCTTCCATCTGCCTTGCCAGAAATGCCGCTGCCACATTCACGGCCTTGAGCTGGGCAGCATCCGGCGTGGCCGTGCGGTCTTCGGTCAGCAGGGCCACCACGCCGGTCACATCGCCCGCCGCAATGATGGGTGCGGCGCACAACACCACCCGGGGCGAGCCTTCGCAGGGCAGGATGCACTTTTCGGCAATGCCCTCGCTCTGGTACAACCTGCGGCCATCCATCAGCTTTTCCAGCGGCTGGCTGATGCTGCGGTCGGCCAGCTCCCGCCGGCCGGAGCCGCTCACCGTAAGGATACGGTCGCGGTCGGCCACCAGTGTGGTCAGCGCAAAGCTTTTGCTGAGCACCTCGGTATACTGGGCCGCTACTGCGTTCATCTCGCCAATGGGCGAATACTTTTTAAAGATCACCTCGCCGTCGCCCGTGGTGAAGATCTCCAGCGGGTCGCCGCGGCGGATGCGCTGGGTGCGGCGGATCTCCTTGGGGATCACCACCCGGCCCAGCTCGTCGATGCGGCGCACGATTCCTGTTGCTTTCATGTTTTTGCTCCTCCGTTTCCTTAAAAATGCCTGCAGCACTAGTATCTGTCAGGCCGGGCCATTTATACCTGCCGCCCCCGCGCAAAAAGACCTGCACGGAAAGCTGCCTCTTCGTTGCGTTTCCGGCAGGGTTCTGCTACAATGATACAAAAAGCCGTTTTCATAAGCACAGCACCCCGCTTATGAAGACAGCTCCTAAAATTCTACTGAGAAAGGCAGGTGTCCGGATGCCGAACATCCTCATTCTGGGCGGCGGTGCCGCCGGTCTTGCAGCCGCGCTGGCGGCGGCACAAAGTGCCCCCGCTGCACAGGTCATTGTGCTGGAGCGCAACCCGAAGCCGGGCAAAAAGCTGCTTGCCACCGGCAATGGCCGTTGCAATCTGGATAACACCGGCATTGCACCGGAGCTGTATTTCACTGCCGACCCGGCAGCACTTCGTCCGCTGCTGGATGCCGTAAATACCGCCGACCCGCTGCGCTGGTTCCATGCGCTGGGGCTTTATACCCGCACCGACGAGGCGGGCCGGGTGTATCCGTACTCCAATCAGGCGGCGGACGTGCTGGCCCTGCTGGAGCATCACCTTGCGCAGCACCATGTGCAGCTGCGCACCGGCTGCACCGTGCGCACCCTGAACCAGAGCCGCAGCGGCTACGCCGTGCAGTTCGAGACGGCAGGCGGCTCTGCCGAAACGCTGCGCGCCGATGCCGTCATCTGCGCCATGGGCGGTGAGGCAGGGCCGCAGTTCGGCACCGACGGCTTTGGCACCCGGTTCGCCGCCCAGTGCGGCGGCAGGGTGGAGCCGCTGTACCCCTGCCTGACCGCCCTGCAGTGCGCAAAGCCCCGCAAAGCGCTGGCTGGCATCCGTGCCAAGGCAGCAGCATCCCTGCTGGACGGTGCCCATGTGCTTGCCTGCGAGAACGGCGAGGTACAGTTCACCGATTACGGCCTTTCCGGCATCTGCATCATGCAGCTGTCCGGCCTGCTGGCCCCGGGCCGCGGCCCCAAGGCTCCTGCTGTGGAGCTGGACCTCTTCCCGGCAGTGGACGAAACCGCACTTGCCAGCCTGTTTGCGGCCCACGCCGCCCAGACGGCAGGGGGCAGCGCCGCTGACTTCTGGCTGGGCCTGCTGAACCAGAAGCTGGGCCGTACTGTGTGGTTTGCCGCCGGGCTGCAGGACAGCGACACGCCTGCCGTGCTCACCGCCGCACAGTGGCAGAAGCTGGCCCACACCGCCAAGCACTGGCGCTTTGAGGGGCTGACCCCCTGCAGCTGGAAGCAGGCCCAGACCACCGGCGGCGGGCTGGCCCTGCGGGAGGTGGATCAGCACTTCCAGTTCAAGGGCTGTCCGGGCCTTTACTTTGTGGGCGAAACGCTGGACTGCGCAGGCAGCTGCGGCGGTTTTAACCTGCACTGGGCGTTCGGCTCCGGCCTTGTGGCCGGGCGCAGCGCTGCAGGCCATGCTGCAGCAGGCCGTGCTCTGCCAAAAGCCTCCGCGCCCGCAAAGAGCAGGAAAAAGCCGCACAGGTAAAAATGAGCTTTAAATTTTCAACAAAAGCTTGACATCTTGTGCAGATCGCATTATCATAAAGACAATAAAAGTTTGTTCAGAGGATTGAGCAGAACAAGCAAGGGGAGAGTCGAAAGGCCCTTTTGTTTGTCCTGCTCTTTTTCTTTTATTCGGCAAACGGAGCGATCAGGAGGTTTTTATGCTGGATGTAGCAATTATCGGCTGCGGTGTCATTGGTGCGGCAGCCGCCTATGAGCTGTCCCATTACCCGCTGCAGACCGCCATTTTCGAGGCTGAAAATGACGTGGCAGACTGCACCACCAAGGCCAACAGTGCCATTCTGCACGCTGGCTACGACCCCGAACCGGGCACCCGGATGGCGCGGCTCAACGTGGAGGGGTCCGCACTGGCCAAGGAGATCTGCGCCCGGCTGGATGTGCCGTACCTGCAGTGCGGCAGTCTGGTGCTGGCCCTCAGCCCGGAAGAGCTGCCCCACCTGCAGAAACTGTATGAGAACGGCATCGCCAACGGCGTGCCGGGCATCCGGCTGCTTTCCGCAGAGGAAACGCTTGCCATGGAACCGAATCTGGCCCCCACTGTCGTTGGCGCGCTGTATGCGCCCAGCGCCGCCATCGTCAGCCCGTGGGAGTTTGCGCTGGCAATGGCAGAAGTGGCTGTGCGCAACGGCGTGGAGCTGCACCGCAGCTGCCCTGTGACCCGCATCGAAAAGACCGCCGGCGGCTGGGCACTGACCACCCCCTCCGGAATTGTGGAAACGCGCTATATCATCAATGCGGCAGGCATCTCGGCGCAGGCCGTGCACGATATGGCCGCACCCCACAAATTTACCATCCAGCCCACCCGGGGCGAATACTACCTGCTGGATAAATCCGAGGGCAGCCGTGTGCACCACGTCATCTTCCAGTGCCCCAACGAAAACGGCAAGGGCGTTCTGGTGGCCCCCACCGTCCACGGCAACCTGATCGTCGGCCCGAACGCCGACCCCGTGGAAGGGGACGATACCGCCTGCACCGCCGCCGGGCTGGCCTTCGTCAGCGCCGCAGCGCGCCGCAGCGTGCCGAACATCCGCTTCAGCGAGTCCATCCGCAATTTTGCGGGTGTCCGTGCCAATGTGGACACGGGCGACTTCGTTATCGGCGAAGCAGAGGGCGCGCCCGGTTTCATTGATCTGGCGGGCATGAAATCGCCCGGCCTTTCCAGTGCACCGGCCGTTGCCAGAGAAGCCGTCAAAATTCTGGAAGCTCACGGCGATCTGCCCGCCCCCAAGGCGGATTACAGAGATGGCCGCACCCGGGTGCGCTTCAAGGAGCTTCCGCCCGAAGAAAAAGCCCGGCTCATTGCAAAGGAACCCGCCTATGGCCGCGTGATCTGCCGCTGCGAGACGATCACCGAGGGCGAAATTCTGGACGCTCTGCACGAAGAGATCCCCGCCACCACCATTGACGGTGTCAAGCGCCGCTGCGGTGCTGGTATGGGCCGCTGTCAGGGCGGCTTTTGCGGGCCGCGCGTGCTGGAACTGATCAGCAAAACGCTTGGCATCAGTCCGCTGGACGTGCTGCAGGATAAGGCCGGCACCAACGTCTTACTGTGCGAAACCAAGCAGGAGGGAGAGCACCATGATTGATCTGGTCATCGTCGGCGGCGGCCCTGCAGGCCTTGCCGCAGCTTACAGCGCATGGCAGCATGGTCTGCGCGATATCCTTATCTTAGAGCGCGACAACGAGCTGGGCGGCATCCTGAACCAGTGCATCCACAACGGCTTCGGCCTGCACCGCTTTGGCGAGCAGCTCACCGGCCCGGAATACGCAGGCCGCTGCATTGAACTGCTGCGCTCCACCGGTGTCCGGGTGGAGCTGGGCACGATGGTGCTGGACGTCACCCCGGACAAAAAGATCCACTGCGTCAGCCGGGAAAAGGGCTATCAGATTTTGGAAGCCAGAAGCATCATCCTCTGCATGGGCTGCCGGGAGCGCACCCGCGGTGCCATTGGCATTCCGGGCAGCCGCCCTGCCGGCATCTACACCGCCGGTGCGGCCCAGCGCTATGTCAACATGGAGGGCTATCTGGTAGGCAAGCGGGTGCTCATCCTCGGCAGCGGCGACATCGGCCTGATCATGGCCCGCCGCATGACGCTGGAAGGTGCCAAAGTACTGGCCTGCGTGGAGGTCATGCCGTATTCCGGCGGCCTGACCCGCAACATCGTGCAGTGCCTGCAGGACTTCGACATTCCCCTGTATCTGTCCCATACCATCGTGGATATTCAGGGCAAGGCCCGCGTGGAAAAGGCCACCGTTGCCAAGGTGGACGAAAACCGCCGCCCCATCCCGGGCACCGAGATGGAATTTGATGTGGACACCATCCTGCTCAGCGTCGGCCTGATCCCGGAAAATGAGCTGACCCGGCAGGCGGGCATCCCCATGGACCCTCACACCAAGGGCGCTGTGGTCTACGAGAATATGGAGACCGGCATCCCCGGCGTGTTCGCCTGCGGCAATGTGGTGCACGTGCATGATCTGGTGGACTTCGTTTCGGGCGAAAGCGACCTTGCCGGTGCTTCTGCGGCGGCCTATGTTTTGAAGGGCGAAGCCGCCGATACGGTTGTGCTTGACCTTGTCCCGGGCAATGGCGTGGGCTACACCGTGCCGCAGCGGGTGCGCCCCGCTGATGTGGACAGGAGCGTGAACATCTCCTTCCGTGTGCGGCAGAACTACGGCCCCAGCCAGATCACCGTGACCTGCGGCGGCAGGCAGCTGGCCCGGTTCAAGCGCCAGCGCATGGCTCCCGGCGAGATGGAGCACATCGCACTGCCCAAAGTCCTGCTGGAAAAAGCAGACGGCCCGCTGACCGTTGCGGTAGAGGAGGTTATTGCAGAATGAGCAGCATCAAAGAAGTCATTTGCATCTGCTGTCCCTGCGGCTGCCACTTGCAGGTAGACCCGGAAAATGATTATAATGTAACTGGAAACGCCTGCCCCAACGGTGCCGCCTACGGCAGGGAAGAGCTGACCCATCCCACTCGCATCATCACCAGCACGGTGCGGGCGGAGGGCGGGCTGTACCCGCGCTGCCCGGTAAAGACTGCGCAGGCTGTACCCAAAGAGAAGATGACAGAGGTCATGGCTGCGCTGGACCGCGTCACCCTGCACGCCCCCGTCCGCACCGGGCAGGTGGTGCTGGCAGATGTGTGCGGCACCGGCGTGGACGTTGTGGCGACGCGAAATCTGTGATACACACTCCTGAAACGATACGGAGGGAGCAAAAGCATGAGTACAAAATATGTTCTGGCGCTGGATCAGGGAACCACCAGCAGCCGTGCCATCCTGTTCGACAATGAGCAGAATATCATTGCGGTGCAGCAGCGCGAGTTTGAGCAGATCTATCCGCAGCAGGGCTGGGTGGAGCACAACCCCATGGAGATCTGGTCCACCCAGTATGGAGTCATGAACGAGGTGGTGGCCCAGAGCGGTGTCGATGCCCACGACATTGCCGCCATTGGCATCACCAACCAGCGGGAGACCACCATCCTGTGGGAAAAGGCCACCGGCCGCCCCATCTATAACGCCATCGTCTGGCAGTGCCGCCGCACGGCTCCGCTGGTGGATGAACTGCTGCAGCAGCCCGGCATGGCAGACTACATCCGGGAGAATACCGGCCTGATGCCTGATGCCTATTTCTCCGCAACGAAGATCAAGTGGATCCTGGACAATGTGCCCGGTGCGCGGGAGCGGGCCGAGGCAGGGGAGATCCTGTTCGGCACTGTGGACACATGGCTGGTCTGGAAGCTGACCGGCGGCAGAGTGCATGTCACCGACCGCACCAACGCCAGCCGCACCATGCTGTATAACATCCGCACGCTGGACTGGGACGACACCCTGCTCAAAGCGCTGGATATCCCGCGCTGCATCCTGCCCCGCGTCACCGATTCCAGCGAGGTCTACGGCACCACCGATCTGTGCGGTGTGCAGATCCCGGTGGCCGGCATTGCCGGTGACCAGCAGGCTGCGCTGTTCGGACAGAGCTGCTTTGGCAAGGGCGAGGCCAAGAACACCTACGGCACCGGCTGCTTTTTGCTGATGAACACCGGCGACACCATCTGCCGCAGCCGGAACGGCCTGATCTCTACCATCGCCATCAGCCTGAACGGTAAGGTGGAGTATGCGCTGGAGGGCAGCGTCTTTGTGGGTGGTGCCGTCATCCAGTGGGTGCGCGACGGCCTGCGCATGATCCAGGAGAGCCGCGATGCGGAATACTATGCCCAGAAGGTGCCGGATAACGGCGGCATTTACATCGTGCCGGCCTTTACTGGTCTGGGTGCACCGTACTGGGATATGTATGCCCGCGGTGCCATTGTGGGCATCACTCGCGGCACCACCCAGAACCACATCATCCGCGCGGCAGAGGAGTCCATTGCCTACCAGAGCGCGGACCTCGTGGCTGCTATGGAAAAGGACACCGGCGTGCCCATCACCTCGCTGAAGGTGGATGGCGGCGCCTCCCGTGACCAGTTCCTGATGCAGTTCCAGGCTGACATCCTGAACAAGACCGTGCTGCGCCCGGCCATCCGGGAAACGACTGCTCTGGGCGCTGCCTATCTGGCGGGCCTTGCCACCGGCGTATGGAAGGACCGGGACGAGATCCGCAGCCTGTGGCATTGCAATATGACCTTTGCCCCGCAGATGGACGAGGCTGAGCGCACCCGTCTGCTGGCCGGCTGGCACAAGGCTGTGGGCCGAAGCTGCGACTGGGCAGAGCATTGATAGTTTTCGCCCGACTTTATAGCTCGCGCACAAAATATTTTTTAATTGTTTATTTTCTATTGACATTTTGTTACAAAACGCTATACTAGAAGCATCCCAAGAGAAGTGAGATGGGGATGCACTGTATCGTCCAGATGCAGTGTGTCCCCATTTTTATTACGGAAAAATCAGATTCAAAAAGGAGGTCCCCCATATGAACGAGAAAAAACTTTCAAGGCCGCTGATCAGTCTCATCGTCAGCATCGCGCTCATCATCGTAGGCATTGTCGGTTCTTTCATTTTACAGACGAACTCCGGCAAAACGACCATCCGGAACGTTACCATTGAATCCGAATCCGGTCATACCCTTGCGATGGATGTTTATATTCCGGAAAACGCCACCGCTGAAACGCCTGCGCCCGCTATTTTTGTACAGCATGGCGGAAACAACAACAAAGAAGAAATGCAGCACTACTGCATTGAGCTCGCCCGCCGCGGCTATGTTGCGATCGGCGTGGATATGTACGGCATGGGCGAAAGCGAACCTCTGCCGGACTCCGAATGGCTCACCCAGGGCCGCGGCCTTTATGATGCGGTACGCTACGGCGTGACTCTGCCCTACGTTGATACCGACCGAGTTTCGCTGCTGGGCTACTCCCGCGGTGGCAAGGCAGCTGGCGAAGCACTGCAGTGCGATAACGACAGTCTGAATGTTGTCAAGGCCATTTTCCTGATCCACAGCGATCCCATCGTGCGTAACAGCGAGGGCTACACCGATGTTTACGGTGCCCGAGATGTCGCAGTTCTCGCAGACAAGAACGACGAGTTCTTCTTCTCGGAAAAAGCTAATGATAACGGCACCTATTCCAACGACGCCAACAAGTATGCAGCCAACCTTTCCAGCCCGGCAGAATATGTGATCAACAACAGTGCACAGTCCTTCCTGTATTTCGGTATCGACCCCGCAACCACCAGTGAACAGCGCGTGGCAGAGACCGTTTATGAGCAGGATTACGGCGGAAAGACCGGAAGCCGCCAGATCTTTGTTTCTAACGAGACGCATATGGCTGGTTGGTGGTCCCCGCTGGTCATGAACCGTGTGTTGACCTTCTTTAACCGTGTTATGCCCACTGGCACTGCTCTGAGCGCCAGCAGCTACACCTATACCATCTGGAACATCTTCAAGATCATCGCCCTGTCCGGTCTGCTGCTGTTTGCCGGGTCTCTGATGGTCTGGCTAGTCAACTCCGTCAAGACATTCCAGTGTGCCGACAATGGCGAGCAGGACCTTCGCCCAGTTGGCGATAAGAACGCAGTTGCATGGTTCTGGGGCATCCAGATCATCAGTGCCGTCCTGTCCATCCTCATTATTCGATTCCTGAACAAGCAGGGACTGGCATCTTACCGTGATGCACTTTTCCACTCGGCCAACCCTGCGTACCACGGCCTGATCTCTCTGCTGTGCGGCGCACTGACTCTTGTTCTGTGCACGGTGTGGTACATGGCCTACGGCAAAAAACACGGTTTCTCCTTCCGGAATACCGGCATCGCTATTTCCGGGCATGCACTCCTCAAATCCATCGGCGCGGCCCTGCTTGCAGTCTTTGCCCTGATCCTGATGGTTTTTGCCGTCGACTATTTTGTGGATGTGAACTTCCTGATCGTTTACTGGGGCTTTATGAAGTTTGGAGCCAACCGCATCCCGGGTATGCTCCTTGTTGTACCCATGTATCTCGTGTACTACATTGTCATGTCCATCAGCGTCAACAGTTTTAACTTTAGCACGGCGCTCGGCAAAAACAAGCTGCTTTCTAACCTTCTGATCAGCTTTATCGCATCGGTTCCCACTCTGTTCATCCTCTGCTACGTTTACGGCATCTTCAAGGCTACCGGCTCGAACCCGATGTTCGGCGGTCTGGCTTCTGCCGCAACTGCAGTGTATGCGCTGCCCGGCTTCATCTTTGTTGCGATCCTGATTTGTCGTCTCCTGTACCAGCACACGGGCAATCCCTACCTTGGCGGCATCTTCTGCGGCGTTCTTGCAGCTGTCAGCGAGTGGGGCATCTGCGAGATTCGCGTGCACACCCCCGGAACACAGTACGCTGGCACTGCTCTGGTCTACGCACTGATCGCGATCGGCTTTGTAGTTACCATAGCATGCGCTGTACTGCTGAAGAAAAATAATGCAGCCGTGCAGGCACATAAATAATGCCTCTTTAATCCTCTTTACAAACCCCTCAATTTTTTATAAACTTGGTTTGCGCATGGTGCGGCCCTTTTAGAGTTTTCTGAAAGGGCCGTATCTTCTGATTGCTCCCTATCTCTGTAAATCTGGCTCGAAAGGAGTCTTACCCAATGCATCCTCTTGCCGAAACTCTGCTGAACGAACCGGTGATCGCCGCCGTGAAAACGGACGAAGCCCTGACTGCTGCGCTGGCTTCGCCCTGCAGCGCCGTTTTTCTGCTGGCGAGCACCCTGCTCACCGTAGACGGTCTGGTGCACCGCATACATGATGCCGGAAAACTGGCCGTGGTTCACATCGACCTTGTGGACGGCCTTTCGTCGCGGGAGATCGCGGTGGACTCCCTCAACGCCCTGTGCCGCCCGGACGGCATCATCTCCACCCGCCCGACCCTGATCCGCCGGGCGCGCCACCGCGGCCTGCTGACCGTTCAGCGGGCATTCATCCTGGATTCCCTCTCGCTGACCAGCCTGTCCGGTCAGCTGGAGCAGGGCAAGCCGGATTTTGTCGAGATCCTTCCCGGCATCATGCCCCGGGTCATCGCCGAGATCAGCGCCCGCACACAGGTGCCTGTCATTGCAGGCGGCCTGCTGCGGGACAAAGCCGACGTCATGGCCGCCATGCGCGCAGGTGCCGCCGCAGTTTCCACCTCTGCGCCCTCCCTGTGGGATATCTGAGCCAGAACAAGATCCCAGCTGAAGTACGAAAAGCATAATAGTATCCTGGTGTTTTATTGGATATGCCCGCCCACAGATGGAGCCGGATCTCCACGGTGAGCGGGCATTTTTTCGTTTTTGTTCGATTCGAGTGAATCTATTCAGCCTGCGGATTAACTCGATAATTTAAAGCAATACTACAAGCCGCACTCCCCTTAAAGTCTTTCTGCTTCCTGCATCTTAGCATCATACTGGATGGCAGAGATCGGCACGAAGCCCTCGATCATATCCAGTTTGCTGTTGACAAGGTCATCATACACATCTTTGATGGGCGACGTAATGGAAGGCTCCAGCTGTTCATTTGCAATTACGCTTTCCACCAGTGCTTGTTTGTTTTTCAGTTTCTGCGCCATATCGGGCAGGAAGTGATAATTTTCAATCATGCGCAGAATGATGTTTGCCATAAAATTTCCGCGGATGCTGCTCAACTCGATATAAATCGCTCCGGCATCCTCCACGGAAATTTGTGCGATGCTCATCAGGTAATCAGCCAGAGTCCCTTGCGTATCGTTCAAAATTCCCTGACTTGCCATACTGCGTTGCAGGATATTCATTTTTCGATAGTCCTGAATTATACCGGTTTTTATCAGTACATTCCACTACTTTATGCAGTCACATGGGTGGCATTCTCTTTCACCGAATTGATCGTATCCATCAGTTCACTCCCTGTTTTGCCATCAAACAGGCGGGTAAACAGGATGGGCTGGTCAAAGGGTGGTTTCATCAGCACCGCTTTGCTTTCCACATAACCGTTCTGCTCGATGTAATGAATGACCTTCTGCACGAACGCGATCTGCTTTGCATTCAGCGATTCGTCATTGATGAACTTGGAAAATGCCTGCATGGCAGCATCGTGGTCCAGCTTTGCCACTTTACGCACCAGCAGACCAAAGGGTGTATCCCGAAACTCCCGTGCATAGTCCTCTTTGCTGCCCAGCTCACAGGTGAAGATATGTTCCAGCTCGGTATAGTCGCCCCTGGAAAGCGGAATGTTCTGGGTCAGCTTGTGGATGGCCAGCGTATCGCTGCGGTGCTCCATGATGTAGCGGTTCACACGTTCCCGGTACTCGCCGAAATCGTAGCCGGAATCCAGCGCTTTGCCCTCGGTCTGTTCCAGTACCGGGTCGGCAAGGGCCGTGTAGACAGGTTTTTGCCCTTCTACACCGTCCACCAGAAACTTGATAAGCTCCCGCAGTTCCTGCCGCATTTCCTCAAAGCGGAGCAGATCGTGCGAGGTCAAAAATTCGTCTGTCTGCACCTCCCGGATGAGCGGCAGCTTTGCCTGCACCTGCGGGATGGTAGCTTTTCCTTCCAGCATTGCCGCCGTGCTGCGCAGCTGTTTCTGGGCGCGGCCCAGCCCCGGCAGACCTTCCAGTTCACAGAGCAGCAAGCCATACACAAAGTTATCGAACCGCTTGGCGGCTTCATCTTTGTCGTCCAGCGAGATGAGCGGTGCCACCTCTTTCATCAGAGTACCCTTGTCCGTTTCGGTCAGGCTGACGAAGGCTTCCGGCTTTTGATAGTGTTCCACGGCCTGTCGGTGCAGCCGCACGGATACCAGCTCCGGATTCAGCGCTCCCACTTCGGCACGGCAGGTCTCCGTTAAGATCTTGCGCCAGTTCTGGTAGTTTTCGTCCCCATAGGCTCCATCCTGCAGCGCGGCGGCGATCCGCACTTGCTTGCAGAAAATGCTCTCGGACAGACTCTTGGTGTCCGCGCTCTCGTAGCCGTTGGGTTTCTGACGGAAAAATTCAAAGTTGCCGCAGTAGTCGAAGATCAGAAACCGTCGTTTGCCCGTATATTCGCCGTCGATGGCATCCACGCAGGCAAGGGATGGGCAGAGCCGCGTACCACGGCCGATCATCTGCCAGAACTTCGTTTTGCTGCGCACTTTTTTGAAGAACACCAGATTCACACACTCCGGCACATCGATGCCCGTGTCCATCATATCCACCGAGACCGCAATAAACGGCGGCTTGTCTGGCTGCTTGAAGTCGTCAATAATGGACTGCGCATAGGCATCATCGCAGACCACCCGCTGGATGAAACCCGGGTATTGGGTCTCCAGCTGCGGGTAGAGCTTGCCAAAGCGCTCCCGGATAAACTCCGCATGGCGCTTGTTCTGGGCAAAGATGATGGTCTTGCCGATGCGGTCACCGCCCGCCGTCTGGATGCCGCGTTCCATCAGGTCTTGCAGCACCGTGTCCACGGTGTTGGCGTTGAAGATGAACTTATTCAGCTTTTCGGATGGGATGAAGGTGGGCAGGGTGTCGTCCTCGGCAAAATCGTCCTCGTAGCGGGCCTTGTCCTCCGGTGAAAGCTGGTCGTAGTGGATGCCCTCTTCTGTGAATTTCGTCTTGACCTCGTAGTTGTAGTAAGGCACCAGCACATGGTCGGTGTAGACCGCCGTATCATAATCGTAGGCGTAGGTGGGGATGCCATGTTCCATCTCGAAAAAGTCGTAGGTGTTGCGGTCCACATCGGTTTTCGGGGTGGCGGTCAAGCCCACCAGAACCGCATCGAAATAATCAAAAATGGCGCGGTATTTCTTGAAAATGCTGCGGTGGCTCTCGTCCACGATGATAAGGTCAAAGTGGGCGGGCGAAAACAGCGGCACGCCGTCCTTGGTCTTGGCGTTGTCGATGGCGTTGAGCATGGTGGGATAGGTGGAAAACACGATGCGCGCGGCCTTATCGTCCTTGGAGGAGCACAGGTTGCACAGCGACTGGTCCGGCAGATACTTCTTGAAGTCGTCCTTTGCCTGCTTGACCAGCGCGGTGCGGTCCGCCAGAAAGAGCACGTTGGTCACATGACCGCCCCGGCTCAGCACATCGGTCAGGCTGGATGCGGTGCGGGTCTTGCCCGTGCCAGTAGCCATGACCAGCAGATTGCGCCGGAAGCCCTGCGTAATATGGGCGCAGACTGCCCGGATGGCGTTTTTCTGGTAATAGCGGTCGGTGATTTTATCGTCAATTTCGATGGTGTCCAGCGGTTTTTTCTCGGTGCGGCGGTTCATCAGCTTCTGCAAGTCGTCCTTGCAGAACACCCCGCTCACGGCACGCTGCGGGCCGCTCTGCTCATCCCAGAAATAGGTGGTGTAGCCGTTGGTGGTAAACAGCATCGGACGGCGGCCAAACTTCTGCTCCAGACAGTTTGCATAAAGCTGAGCCTGCTTGCGCCCGATGTTGGGGTCTTTGGTGCTGCGCTTGGCTTCAATGACCGCCAGCGGCAAGCCGTCCTTGCCCATCAGCACATAGTCCGCATAGCCCTTCTGCCCCAGCACGCCGTTCATGTTGTCCACTTCGTACTCGGTGCGCACATCGGCGTCCGGCCCGGTGAATTTCCAGCCCATGGCCTTGAGGTCGATGTCGATGATCTTCTGCCGCGTCTCGGCCTCGGTCAGGTCGACGGCGGTGAAACTGCGGCTCTGCTGGTTCTGCTGTTTGCTGGCCGTGTACGCCGCCGAAAGGCTCTCCACCTGCTTGCGCAGCGCTTCCAGCTCGGCATCTTTCTGGGTCAGCAGGCTTTCCTGCTCCCGGATCTTCTTTTCGTTCAGCGTTACTTTTTCGCCGGGGATGGCTGTCTCGTCAAAGGAGCGCTCCACATAGTCCGTGCCGTAGCAGTAATCCACCCACTGGATGAAGTCGAACAGCCCCCGCAGGCTGAACACCGCATCCGCCGCCGACACGCTATGCCCTGTATGTACCGCCAGATTTCCCGCCTTCACGATGCTGGGCAGCACGCTCCATACATTGCGGTCCACTGCGAACCGGAAACTCGGCTCATGCAGAAGGGATTGCAGGTTGTCCTTGTAGGGCATCGTGATGGTTTTGTCTGCCGCATACACCCACTTCACCGCCAGCTCCAACGCCTTCCGGCACCCCACCGCGCACATCGCCGGGGAGGTGGAGAACACTTTCTCAGCCTCGATGGCAGAATTGGCAAAGAGGGAATATTCGGGGCGGGTGGAGAGATAGGAGAAGTTGGACATGGGGAGGGCTCCTTTCAATAGTAAATCGAGCACTTAATTAAAGACTTCATCCAGCATTTCTGACACTTCTGCATCAGTTGCGGTCATTTTTTCTATCTCGGAACGAACCCGTTCGGTTATATCCTTACTATCTTCCATTGTTTGAGGCTGTCCTCCCAACTGTTGCGATTTCACCAGATTCATCGAAAAAATGTCGTGATTTGTTTGAATATGAATTTGACTTTCCAGTGGCTTTTTCTTGTCATCTGAAACTTCTCCATATGTAAAAAGATTTCTCCGAATTCTCTTCACAGTGCGGTTCCATTGAAACACTGTCTGTGAACCAGCCTCATGACTTAACACAATCAAATGCCTCGCTGAATTTTCCTGCAACCACTCCATAATCAATTTCCACCACTTCTTGTCCGTAGAACCAACAGACATTCCATAAATGCAAACAATTGTGCTGTTCTTTATTAGTTTTGTTGCACGTTCATCATAGTTCATCCGAATAATTTGATTTTGTACAGGCTTAATTATTCCCTCAATAACATCCAAATTTTCAGCGAAAGCCTTATTTGCGATTTGTGTCTCATCATTGACACCCATTATGAGATCATCTATATACCCATGGACATGAACAAGCTCGCTAATATATCCGCCACTGAATTTACAGCCACCGGCTTTCTCCTTAACCGCATTGAAACACTTATCTAAGCAATTGGTATAATTAAACGTCACAAAGTTAAAATAGACATCGTTTCTATCAATAACTCTTCTGAGCACCTCTGCGTCAGCAGGTCGAATCTTATAATATGTACTGAATGCCTTACTCATTCCCTCAACTGCATTGTCCAGTTTTGATTCATCAAACCGCTGTTCTTCATTTCTTATATAACTTATAAAAGAGTTGACAAAATTTTCAAACAGTTCCAAGTACACCGCTGTATCATTGAGCTCGCTTGAATATTTGCCAAATGCATTTTCAAAGTCGGACCACGTTTCTGATTTCAACTGAATAGCGGACTTAAAGTTCCTGAGATTCTCGTCATCTTTTTGTGTTTCAGCACAATACACTCTATAAAAATCAGAATAGGCCGTTTTTAGCCCAATTCCTAAATCGAAACCATTTCCGATAAGAAAAGTCACCTGCATGAACGTCCCTCGCAATACACGTTTTTTATATCATATCACCGAAATCTCAAAAAGTTAATATGCTGGATTCTTTCGTCTTGATTTTTCGAGATTTGTGCAGAGCTCCTTCCGTCACGGCTGCGCCGTGCCACCTCCCTCAAAGAGGGAGGCTTTTGCCTTGCGGCCACGTTAAGGCTCCCTCTTTGAGGGGGCTGTCGCCGTCAGGCGACTGGGGGAGTTACCCAAAATATTCCTGCATCAGCGCCTTTTTCATCAATTCCAACTTTTCAAGGCTCTGCTGTACAGTCTGCTTCTGCTGGTCTACACGCTCCACAAAAGCGGCGAACTGATTTTGAAACGGAATTGAAGGAACAATAAACTCTTCTTTGCCCAGCGCACTTGCCGTTACGGCCATTTTCACGCCACTTCCATTAGCTTGTGCTTCATGTTGCTTTAGCTTTTCTTGTAGTAAGAAGTCAAAGAAAACTCGGTTGTAAATAGAATCCTTCACACGAATTTTCATAATGGATGGGTGCATAATGCCTAACGGCGCATTTAAGGGGACAATATAGGTTTCGCCTATTGTTCCTCGACAACTAACAATAATATCGCCACCATGAATTGAAAATCGTTTAAGTTCTTCATATTTCGGTTTGTCTATATACCGAGTTTCGACATCCATAGTTTTGCGAATAGCATGCTTTTGTTCATATACCATGCAGTAACCATTTTCTTTGGAAACAAAGTTTTCATTTTTCAAACTACTGCCAAAAGGCCCAATGAACATTTCTTCAACATTTTGGCTCAGCGGTTCTTTATTAAATGCCTGTTCATCCCCAAACATCTCCACAAACCGTGCCTTTACCAGTTCGTCCAGTTTGGCAAGCTGCTGCTTACGGAGCGAAATCAACTGCTCTAGCTTCTTGAATTTTTCTGCAATTTCTTTTTGCTGGTTTACTTCAGGTAACGGAATCTCAATATTTTCAACGATGGATTTAGAAATTTCTTTAAAAGTTGCGCCACGTCCCAATGAATTGAGATAGTCTGTTTTTGATTTCAAGAAAAAATAGAGGTATTCATTATAAATCGCATCTGAGCAAATAAGGTTCTTAAATCCTTGATTGCAACACATTTTACAACCGGCAATTGCGGTTTTGCCAATCGGCGCACGAGACGATAAAATGACTGTTCCTGTCGGCAGATAAGACAATCCTGTTTTTTCTTTTCCCTCTTCAGTAATGTGCCGAACTGAATCCATAATGTAAAAAGTATCTTCGTTCAATTCAGCAGGTGTTATCCATTTGATGTTGCCATCCCAGTAGGACGTAACAGATGTTTTTGGTGTCGAACCAGATACAATAGTACAAACCTCTCCCAACTTCGCCATCACACCATCTCCTCCAACTCTGCTAGACCCTTGGTGATCTCCATTTCCAGCTCATGCAGGTCGGCCAGAATTTCCGTGGTCGAGGGATACTCCACCGGCACATACTCGGTCTCTTTGTACTTATTGATGGATAAATCGTACCCGTTGGCGGCAATTTCTTCTTTGGGCACAAAGAAGCTCTGCTCGGTGCGCTTGCGGTCAGTTTCGGCATCAAGGTTATGGAACCGGGCGATGATATCCGGGATGTCGTTTTCCTTCACCTCGGTGCGCTTGTCGTCCAGCGAGAAGCCGTCGGCTTTCATATCGTAGAACCACACCTTGTCGGTGCCGCCCGCGCCGGTCTTGGTAAACACCAGCACCGCTGTGGACACGCCTGCGTAGGGCTTGAACACGCCGGAGGGCATGGAAATGACCGCCCGCAGCTGGTGGTTTTCAATCAGTTCTTTTCGGATGCTCTGGTGCGCCTTGCTGGAACCGAACAGCACGCCGTCCGGCACGATGCAGGCGCAGCGTCCGCCGGTTTTGAGCATCCGCAGGAAGAGCGCAAGGAAAAGCAATTCTGTCTTTTTGGTGTTGGTGACGGCTTTCAGGTCGTCGTTGATGCTCTCGGCATCCACAGTGCCCTTGAACGGCGGGTTCGCAAGGCAAACGGTGTACTTGCTGCAAATGGAGTTTTGCTTCGACACGCTGTCCTTGTAGTCGATATCCGGGTTCGTGATGGAGTGGAGCATCAGGTTCATGGCCGAAATGCGCAGCATGGTGCGGTCCATGTCAAAGCCTGCAAACATCGGCCCGGCAAAATGCTGCCACTGTTCCGGAGTCATATCGTCCCCATAGTGCTTGCGAACATATTTTGCGCTGGACACCAGAAAACCTGCCGTACCGCAGGCCGGGTCACAGATGAAATCGTCCGGCGTGGGCTGCACCAGCTCCACCATCATATCAATGATATGCAGAGGCGTGCGGAACTGGCCGTTCCGACCCGCCGTTGCCAGTTTTCCCAGCATATACTCGTACAAATCGCCCTGCATATCAAGGTCGGCAATGTCGTGGGTGTAAAGATCCTCCAGCCCGGTGATGATCTTTTGCAGCACCTGCGGCGTGGGGATCAGGAACATGGCATCGTCCATATACCGCGCAAAGGCGGTGTTGCCCTCGTCCGGGCGGGTGGGGTCGTCTGTGATCTCCACCAGTTCGCCGTTTGCGTCAAAGTCCGGCAGACGGCCATACTTCATCTTTTTGATGGCAGGGAACACCCGCTGCTGCATGGTCAGGAAAATTTCGCGGGAATCTTTATCCTTGAAGCGGCTCCACCGCATAGACTGTCCTGCTTCGCTGGCCGGGAAGATGTGCTCCATCTTTTCGCCCGCCATGTTCTCAAAATCTTCGGTGGCAAGCTCTTTCTCGTCCAGTGACCGGATGAACATGAGATAGGTCAGCTGTTCAATGACGGTCAGCGGATTGGTGATGCCGCCTGCCCAGATGTCCGTCCAGATCTTGTCTACCTTATTTTTAATGGCTCCTGTTACCATGCGTTCCTCCTGAATGTTTGCCAATCGCAAACGCTTTGCATCTCGAATTTTTGGTGATAATATCACAATTTTATTATAGCAGTGTACGATTATATTTTCAATGTAGAGCGTTTAGCAGACGTGCTTTCTTGATCGCAAGGCAAGAAATTAGTGGAACGTTAAAACAGCAATTTGCGATATGCAATTCAACGCTGTTGCTGTTACATGAAGAAGTTGAATTGCTATAAAACGGTAAAGTGAATTTTACCTGCTTTGCCGTTTTTTCTTTACATCTGGACTCCAACATGCTTTTGTGCTATTCAGCGATTCCATCGCGCAGCCTGCGCTCTGCTTACCAACTGATGATCTCCGGCGGTGATGTGAAAGCCGTACAGGGAACAACACCTGTGCAGGCTGCCCCGGTTGAAGCAGAACCGGCCATCTCCGTGTCGGCACTTTTGGAGCTTCTGAAGGACGCAGACCCTGCCGTAAAAGCACAGCTCCGCTTGGCTCTGCTGACCTGAATTGCAAAAAATAGCACGAATTGCAGAGTAATTCACAGACTTACTCCATCTGACACGAAAAATGCGGACCGTGCAGAGACCGTGCAACTGGCGTACAAAAAGAAAATCCCACGAGGAATCTTACGATTCTTCGTGGGATTTTGGTGCGCTCGAGGGAACTCGAATCCCTGGCCCTCTGATTAAAAGTCAGATGCTCTACCGGCTGAGCTACGAGCGCATATTTCCGCAGTGAACATACTGCCGAATAATATTACCACAACTTGCGCAAAAATGCAAGGGTTCCCGGGCAAAAAGGCGCAAAAAGCTCCTGCATCGGTGTGGGCTTCCGCTTTTCATCCGCGCAGCAGATCGAAGATGCTCCGGGGTCGGCAGCGGAAGGGGCTTCATCCCGATAACTTCCTCTTTACAAACCCGGCAAGAATCGTTACAATCAAATCAAATCCGTCTGCAGTGCGCTGCGTTTTACTGCCCGGCAGTGTGCGCCCCGCCGCACTGCACCCGCAAACTTTTTCCCGGCTTTGGCATTCTGCCGGGCCGCACCGATACGTTTTTTGCAGGAGGTTTTTCCTATGAAGATCACTCGCCGTACTGTTCTTCGCCTGACCGGTGCCGCTGCCGCTTCGCTGGCGCTTTCCAGCTGCAGTGCTTCCGGCAGTGCCATTCTGGGCAGCAATTTTTCCAGCTGGCTCCAGCAGACACTGGGCATCAGTTCTTCCGGCGCAGCTTCTTCTGCTGCATCCTCGGAGGACATGGCTGCTTCCTCGCTGGCAGCAGCCGAGCAGCCCGCTGCCAGTGTTGCCGCACTGCCCGCTTACGATGCCGACCCGCTGACCGGTGAGGCCAAGCGCAGCAATGGCCGTATCGTGGGCGTGATGGTGAACAACATCTCCAACACCTCTCGTCAGAACGCCCGTCCGCAGCGCGGCCTTTCCTCTGCCGATCTGCTGATCGAGTGCAAGGTGGAGGGCGGCATCACCCGCTTCTGCGCGGTGTTCCACGATGCCGACTCCATCCCGGAGATCGGCCCGCTGCGCTCTGGCCGCGACCAGTTCCTGCAGCTGCTGATGCCCTATCAGGCGCTGTACTACCACGACGGTGAGAGCGCCGCCTGCACCAAATTCATCAGCGTATACAACTATTCCGGCCTGAACATCGGCGGCAAGAGCTACTTTAATACTCCCACCCATCCGCATGTGGCTCACCGCGACAACCGGGGCCGGGATGTGGCCTATGAACACACCGAGTTCACCTCCGGCAAGGAGATCCGGCAGGCCGCTTCCAACGCGGGCATCGGCCTGAAATACGATTACGACACCACCTTCTTCCGCTTTGCGGACTACCGCACCGGCGAGGAGAACGCCATGCAGGGTGCTTCCTCCGGCAAGGCGGTCAGCATCACCCACTCGGACCACTACAAGACCAGCTTCCGCTATGATCCGCAGTCCCGCACCTATAAAATGCAGATGTACAGCCGCATCTCCGGCAAGTTTGAAAACACCGTGGACGAGCTGAACGCAAAGCAGCTGAGCTTTGACAACCTGCTGGTCTGCTTTGCTCCCATCGAGCGCTATTCCGGCGACTCCGGCGATGTGCAGCAGGTAAGCTACATCTCCGGCGGCGATGCCTATTATTTCAGCCGCGGCGCTGTACAGCATGGCCGCTGGGAAAAGGCTTCGCCTGAGCATCCGCTGCTGGTCTACGACAAGACCGGTGCGCAGATGCTTTTCAACCGCGGCAAGACCTATCTTGCCATCGTGGACGACGACGAGTGGTCCAGCTTCAGCTATCAGTAACGAGGGAACCGCATGAAACGCATCTGGAATCTGGCCCTTGGCACGGCGGTGCTGTGCACAGCCCTGCTGTGCGGGTGTGCACTGTCCGGCCCCACTGCCCCGGACAGTGCAGCGCCCACCGACCCGCTGACCGGGCAGGAGCTGCAGTATCCCGGCGAACGCACCGCCGCCGTGGTGATCGACAACGCCGCTTCCAGCACCACACAGTGGGGCATTGGCAGCGCATCGGTGGTGCTGGAAGCCCTGACCGAGAGCGGCCAGCCCACCAGCCTGTGCTTGGCTTATCCTTCGGTATCGGCCATGCCAACCGTCGGCCCAGTGACCCTTGGGCAGGACCTTTACTGGCGGCTGCTCAGCGGGCAGGAAGTACTGCCCATCCAGCGGGGTGCAGGGCAGTTTGCCCGCAACTATCTGGATTATTATAACCTGCGGGCCGTGGACGCGCTGGAAGTGGGCCGCAACGCCTTTTCCTGCGATGATGTCTGGAGCGGCGCGCCGCTGTGGCATACCAGCGGCGGGGAGGTCGCTTCCGTGCTGGGCAGCCTGAACCTTTCCGGCGCATTGGGCGACCACGGCAGCAGCGCTTCCTCCTCGGCCAGCACTGCCGAGGACAGTTCTGCCATTTCCGCTCTGCCCGCCCTGCTGCCGCAGGCCAAAGAGCCCCGTCTGCCGGAGCCCGGTTCCCGGGATGCCGAACAGGTGCAGATCAACTTTGCGCCCCAAAGCACCACCGGCTTTGCCTACGATGCTGCCAGCGGCACCTACGGGATGCTCCGTGCCGACGGCACCGCCCAGCTGGATGCCAACACCGGCGCGCAGGCGCAATTCGACAATCTGCTGGTCCTTTACTCCGCTTCCAGCCTGCGGGACGACGGCACCACGCTGGACTACGACCTGTCCCTTGGCGGCGGTGTCTGGCTGAACGGCAGCCAGCTGTGGCACATCACATGGACGCAGGGCACAGACTCCACCTTTGCCTTTTACGATGCCGACGGCAGGCCGCTGACCATCCGCACCGGACGCAGCTACATTGCGCTGGTCTCCAGCGTGACCGGGCAGGAGCTGACGGTATTGGATTCCGCCGGGCAGAATGTGCTGAATTGACAAAACAAAAAAAGACCATCTGAGGCATTTTTAACTGCATCTCAGATGGTCTTTTATTCCGTTCAGGAACTCCTTCCGTCATGGAGGGAGGCTTTGGCAATACGGCTAAGTTTTCCTTTTCGCCAGAGGCTCCCTCTCCGAGGGAGCTGTCGAGCGTATGCGAGACTGAAGGAGTTACAGATCCACCACGCTGCCGACCTCGGCAGGAGAGGTGGGCACCACGCCCAGCACGGCGTGGTCAGTGCTGCGGTTGACCGTAAAGGTCACGCTGCGGCCCGCCGCGAAATCCGGGTGATAGGTCAGCTCCAGCGTCTGCCAGTTGTCCGGCACTGCGCAGAAGCAGTGCAGCAGCGCGCCGCGGCCTGCCGTCAGGTTCAGGGTGAACACCGAAGCATCCGCCGCGTTCTCGCCGTAGAGCGGCGCAGCAAAGCTGCCGCAGCGCACCGGCTTGCCATCGCACACAGCGGTAACGCCGGTGCCCATACTGTACAGGTCGCTAAGCGTGCACACCTCACGGCTCTGCAGATAGCTTGCGCCCACCGGCAGGGTGGATGCGGAGAGGTTTTCCACCGAGAGGTACACCAGCACATTGCCCATTTCCTGCGCAGGGGCATAGCCCAGCAGCTCCACGGCAGCTTTGCCGTCCAGCAGGGCAGGTTCGCCTGCAAGACGCGGCTGCTGTGCCGCTGCAGGTACGCCGGTGAGCAGCGCTGCCGCAAGGCTGACCGCACCGGAGCCGGCACATTTCAGGAATGACCGGCGGGAAATGGACTGGGACATGGAACTTCCTCCTAAAATGATCGTTCCCTTATACAATAAAGGATTGCGCCGCTTCTGTCAAGGGATGGGCCGAAACTGTAACCGAATCCTTACTCAAAGGCCTCGTTTTCCTCGGCTTCGGCCTGACCGCGCAGGGTATCGGCATAGCCAAAGGGCACGATGTCGATGGCTTCCACCAGACGGTCCCGCATCCACAGCTGCACATCGGTCTGCACCGTGTAGCCGCAGCCGGGGTCTGCCATCCACTGCTCCGGGCGGCGGGTGGGCACCGCGCGCTGGCTGAGCATGCTCATGATCACGCCGCCATGGGTCACACAGGCTGCTTCGGTCACATCCATGCGGATCATATACTCAAACAGCTTCATCAGGCTTTCGGCGCAGCGGGCGTGGAACTGGTCGGTAGGCTCTGCGCCTTCGGGCACATAGCCGGAGCCGGGGGTGATCCACTTTTTAAAGTCCTCGTCGTGCACCAGCTCCTTGACCGGCTTGTTCTCAAACTTGCCAAAGCCGGCCTCCCGCAGGTCGTGCACGGTAAAGGTGTGCTTTGCATCCGGGAACAGGATGTTGGCTGTTTCCACCGCGCGCAGCAGCGGGGAGGAGAACACGGTATCCACCTGCGGATACTCGAACCGCTCTTTCAGCTCATTGAGCTGCGCGCGGCCCTCGTCGCACAGAGGGATGTCGGTGCCGCTGCCGATGTACAGGCCCTGCAGGTTGCCTGCAGTCATGCCGTGGCGGATGAGATGAAGCTTGAACGTTTTCATGGATAGTGCCTCTCTTTATCGCTGTGCGGCGGCACGGGAACGGGCGGCAAACCCCCTGCGGAGAAAAAATCTGGCAGAAAAACGTGTCGTCTGCCAGATTTTTTGCTCTTTGGCGGCAGCTACGGCCCCGCGCACGCCACAAAATGTATGCGTTAATATCTATAGTTTAGCATAGATATGGTGTCCAGAGCAAGTCTTTTGACAAAAATGACGAAAATCAACGAAAAATATCGTCACTTTTCTTGCTTTACAAAAGGTTTTCCGTTGTGTATAATCAACCTGCTGTAAACCAAAAACAAGGATGTCCCCCTATATCGAACTTTGAGGAGCCAAAAATCATGGAATTCAACCGTATCATCAAGCTGCTGCGCAAGGAACGCGGCATCACCCAGAAGCAGGCCGCCGAGGATCTTGGCGTCTCGCAGGCGCTGCTGTCCCACTACGAAAAAGGCATCCGCGAATGCGGCCTGGACTTTGTGGTGCGCGTGGCAGACTATTATAATGTTTCCTGCGATTATCTTCTGGGCCGCAGTGCAGAGCGCAACGGCATGATGCTCTCGGCAGAAGACCTTCCGAACCCGGACAAGATGAAGGACAACATCTACCACGGCAGCGTGCTGCCCACCATGAACAAAAAGCTGATCTCCAACGGCCTGAACGTGCTGTACGCCAAGATCGGCCAGTGCCACAGCAAGGCCCTTACCACCGAGGTGAGCGCCTACCTGATGATGGCCGTAGCCAAAATGTTCCGCCTGCTGTACTCGGCCGAGCCGCACAACGCCGCCAGTATGTTCAGCATCGATCCCATCCGCTGGCGCGGCTGCTCCGATGCCGTGATGCGCATGTCCGAAGCCAATGTGGAAGCCCTGCTGGACGGACAGGATGTGAACGGCGGCGAGGGCGTAAAGGACCCGGCCTGCCTGACCATGACCACAGAAAGCCTGACCCGCGAGTTCCCGCTTTATACGCCCAGCCTGTTAAATCTGGTCAAAACCAGCGAAACACATGTGAAGGGCCTTACCCACGAAGGGTGATATTCCTGTGAAAAAGCTGTAAATTCAGCCCCCAAACCCTTGCATCTTTCGGACAGAAAGGGTATAAACAGAATAGAACATTCTGGAATACGGTTTTTCCTATCAAAAGGAGGATTTATTTTATGTCCAACTCCATTTCCCGCCGTACCTTCCTCAAGTGCACCGGCGCATCCGTTGCTGCTCTGGGCGCAGCAAGCCTGCTGGGCGGCTGCCAGCAGAATGGCAGCGCCACCATCGTGGATGTCAAGGTCGGTGATAAGGTCAGCAACTGGAACGGCCTTGGCGTTCAGCTGACCAGCCTGTTCAACATTGATACCGCACCTGCACAGGCCGGTTACGAATACATTGCTGTTCTGGTCACCGTGGTCAACCGCACCAAGAACCAGACCTTCAACATCGGCGCACAGAATCTGGCCGAGATCAATGCTGCTTATCCCGTACCCCCGCAGGAAAATGTGGATGCAAACTTCCACGCACTGGCAGCAGCTTCTACCGATTTCTCTGCTTCCTGCGACGGCCAGAGCGTGGAGTGCGGTGCCAACATCTCGCTGTACAACTCCAACTCTCAGACCTTCTCGGATTCCACCAATCTGCCCCCGCAGGGTACCGGCTATCTGCAGCTGATGCTGATGGTCCCCAAGGGCTGGCAGCAGCTGAGCGTTACTTACATGCCCACCTTTGCAGCGGATAAGACCATGACCTTCGTCATGACCGCTGCAGACGTGACCCGCGCCTGATACGCGGCCCGCACAGGACGAAATTTCGTCGCAAAACAACGTCACAGCTCAAAATTTCATCATTTTATTTTGCCAAAAGGCATTGACATCCGGCCCGGTTTCGCCTATCTTATAGGTAATGCCGCAAGGCCGTACTGATCTGCTTTTTAAAGGAGGAACGAACATGTCCTATACATTCTCCCGCCGTGACTTTATGAAATATACCGCTCTTACCGCTGTTGCCATTGCAGGTTCCGGCATGCTGACCGGCTGCTCCAACCCGAACCGTCCTGTCGGCAAGACCGGTGACACCCTGAAGCCGGGCGACGGCATCTGTGAAGCCACGCTGAAGAGCGCCACCTATAATCGTACTACGCTCACTTGCGAGTTTGAGATCTATACCAAGGTGAGCCTGCAGGTCAACCAGCAGCATTTCCAGGTAAATGTTACCGATGCTGACAATAAGCTGCATACTTATTATCAGGGTGTCTCCGGTGTCACGATTGATTTGGTAGGTGGTTCCAACGCCAGTGTCGATGCGAAGACTACTGTGACTCCTACGCTGAAGGTTTCCGGTATTGAGAACCTTACCAGCGCATCCAAGGTTCAGGTGCTGTACATTCCGAAGATGTACGCAAACGGTAGCATCACTGATTCCTACAGTGATATCTATGCCACTTGGGACATCACCGATGCCATCAAGGTTACGATTGTGGACTGATTTTACTTTTGCATTAAAGGCCCGCACCCTGTGGTGCGGGTCTTTTTGCGTATACGGGTCATTTGTATCCAAGTTTTGGGCGATATCATGTAAAATGCGCAAAGTTTTTTAGTGGATTTATGCCTTGTGCACAGGTTTCTTTTCCGGTACAATAGGGTTATAAAAATGTGCAGGAGCATCGCAGCGATGCGGTGCTTTTTGCATTTGAGGGGCAACCCGGAAAACCTGAAAAGGAGTGTTGTTTCGATGATCAATATGGTAAAGCTTCCCACCAAAAAAAGTAACCTGTTCCTGCGCGTAGCAAAGGGCCACTTTGCTACCAGCCACAGCCATATCAACTATTACATCGATGTCACCACCCAGAAGTCCCGCCTTTCCGAGGCCAAGGCCGTGGCAAAGGAGCTGGTGGCCGCTTACCAGCACAGCACCATTGTGGACACCGTGCTCTGTCTGGACGGCACGCAGGTGATCGGCACCTGCCTTGCCAACGAGCTGACCAAGGACGGCTTTGCCAACATGAACGCCCACCAGACCATCTATGTCATCACACCGGAGTACACCACCGGCAGTCAGATCATTCTGCGCGACAATCTGGCCCCCATGGTCAAGGGCAAGCATGTGCTCATTCTGTCCGCTTCCATCACCACCGGCTACACCGTGCAGGCCGCTGTGGAGGCCGTGAACTACTACGGCGGCACCGTGGCAGGCCTTTCCGCTATTTTTGCCACCACCCATGAGTGCATGGGCTATGAAGTCACCTCCATCTTTGACCCCGCCAGCCTGCCGGACTACGCCAGCTTTGACAGCCGCGACTGCCCCCTGTGCAAGGCCGGCCAGCACATCGATGCGCTGGTGAACAGCTTTGGCTATTCGGCGCTGTAACCCCTTTCAGTCTGCTCACTTTGTTCGCATCCAGCTCCCCCGAAAGGGGGAGCTTTCTTTGTGCTTCCCGTAAAATGCAAAAAGCTCTCCCTTTCGGGAGAGCTGGCATCGCACAGCGATAACTGAGAGGGTTATTTTTTCGGGAACACAAACGGCTCGTGCAGGTACACCGCCACCAGATATGCCGTCATGAAGAACCAGATGATGGGCTCGCACAGGATGACCGCATTGTACTGGAATTTCGGGATGAACACCAGCACAAAGATCACCTTGCCCACCAGCTCGATCACGCTGGAGAACAGCGGCAGCACCTTTTGGCCAAGGCTCTGCAGCGCGTAGCGGGTGCACAGCAGCACCCCCAGAACGGCATAGAACGGTGCGTTCCACAGCAGGTACCGCGCACCGTTTTCCAGCACGATGGGTTCCGAAGAGCCGGAGATCAGCTGCACCATCCACTGAGCACCAAAGCTCATCAGCACCACGGCGGCGACCATCACCACCACCGAGTACAGATACATCTGCCGCATTCCCCTGCGCACACGGTCGGGCTGGTTTGCGCCGCGGTTCTGGGAAACGAAGGTGGAACCGGCGTTCGCCATGGAGATGAGCGGCATATCCGTAAAGGCAAACAGCTTGCGGGCAGCGGTGTGCCCCGCAATGGTCAGGGTGCCAAGCCCGTTGATGCCGTACTGCAGCACCACCGAACCCGCAGACACGATGCTGCTCATCAGGCCCATGGAGATGCTCTGGCTGAACAGCTCCCAGTAGAGATGACTGCCCACGGCGAAATGCTTTTTCTCCGGGATGAGGATGCACACCCTTGCCAGCACGTACAGAACGCACAGCACCACCGAGATGCCCTGTGCAATGACCGTTGCCACCGCTGCGCCCCGCACGCCCATGCCAACCCCGGCAATGAACCACAGGTCCAGCCCCACGTTCAGCACCGAGCTGATGAGCAGGAACACCAGCGGCATCACGCTGTTGCCAATGGCGCGCAGCAGGCCTGCGCACAGGTTATACATAAACATGACCACAACGCCAAGGTCGATCACGATGATGTAGCTGTAGGCATCTTCCAGAATTTCTGCCGGGGTATCCAGCAGCTGCAGCAGGGCATGCAGGCCGAAAAAACCTGCCGTTGTAATGACCAGCGAGGCGATCAGGCCAATGACGACCGACCCCACCACCGTGCGCTTGAGCAGGTCTTCGTCCTGCGCACCGTAGGAGCGCGCTGCAACGATGGCAAGGCCATTGCCGATACCGATGCCAAAGCCGACTAAAAGCTCGTAGATCGAACCGCAGGAGCCAATGGCGGCAAGGGCTGTATCGCCCAGCACATTGCCCACGATCATGGTATCCACCGTGTTGTAGAGCTGCTGGAACAGATTGGAAATCAGAATGGGCAGCATGAACAGCAGCAGGCTTTTTAAAATAGGCCCGTGCATCAGGTCTACGTTCATGTTGAAGACGCTTTTCTTTTGGGGCTGCGCGTGGGTCATAGGGTTCCTCCAAAATTATAATTTTTAAGATATCTGTACACAAAACAAAACATCTGCAATCCCTTCCCGATTTATAAAAAACAGGAAAAGGCATTGCAGATGATCGATCTTTTTGCGGGCCTGAACTCCTTCAGACAAATCCTCCGGATTTGCCAGCTCCCTCAAAGAGGGAGCCTTTGGCATGACGGTAAAGTTTCTGGTTTTGCCAATGCCTCCCTCTCAGAGGGAGGTGTCACCGAAGGTGACGGAAGGAGTCCGTGCCATAAAATTACAGCTCCTGCGTCTCGAAGCCGCTGCCGGTAAGCACCTGCACGCTGGTAAAGCCTGCAGCCTTGATGGCGGCGGCAGCTTCGTCAAAGCCGTAGGTCAGGCTGTTGATATCATGAGAATCAGAAGTGATGATGACCTTGCCGCCCATCTTCTGCCACTCGCCCAGCAGCCACGGGCCGGGGTAGAAGTCCTTGCGGTAGCCGCGGTACACGCCGCCGGTGTTCACTTCCAGCAGGCAGTCGTTTGCCTTTGCGGCCTGCAGGGCCTTGAGGGCAGCGGCCTTGTAGCGGGGCGACTCTTCGTCGAAGAACTCGCCGTTGGCATTCAGCTTCTTGATGAGGTCGATGTGGGCCAGAATATCCGGCTTGAGGGCAGCCACCTTTTCCACCTCGGCAAAGTAGGCTTCCACAGCGGAAAGCGGGTCTGCGTCAAAATCATCGTTGATGCAGTCCCACAGGTCCTGCGGGCGGAAATCGATCTCGTAATACTTGCCGGTGTTCTTGCCGTACAGGTGGTGTGCGCTGCCGATCCAGTAATCGTAGCCGGTGCGCTTATCCTCGCTCAGGATATCCCACTCGATGCCGCACAGGATATCCACCTTGCCCTTGTACTCGGTCTTGAGCTTGGCAATGGTGGCCTTGTACTGGGCGGTGCGGCTGGGGCTCATGCAGTATTCGCGGTCGCGCTGGGTGTAGCTATGGCCGGTGAAGCCCAGCGTGGTCAAGCCCTGCGCACACGCAGCACTTGCCATATCCTGCAAGGTATTTTTGCCATCGCACATGGTGGAGTGGCAATGGACACTGGACTTCTTATAATCTGCCATAGATAATTCACTGCATCCTTTCCTGTTTGACCTTGTGGTCAATGACGTGACGTTTTTCCAGTTCACGGGTCACATCCTCCACCGTGATGCCGGCGCTGACCATCAGCACCAGAACATGGTAGGCAAGATCGCTGATCTCGTAAACGGTCTCTTCCTTATCCTCTTTTTCGCCCGCAATGATGACCTCGGTGCACTCTTCGCCCACCTTTTTCAGGATCTTCTCCTTGCCCTTCTCGAACAGGTAGGTGGTGTAGCTGCCCTCCTTGGGGCTATCCTTGCGGCCCTTGATGAGCTGGTACAGGCCCTGCCAGCTGAACTGCTTCAGCTCCGGCGAGACGTATACTTCGTTGAAGAAGCAGCTCTCGGCGCCGGTGTGGCAGGCGGGGCCGGATTTGACCACTTCCACCACCAGAGCATCGGCATCGCAGTCGGCGGTGATGGACACCACCCGCTGCACGTTGCCGCTGGTCTCGCCCTTGCGCCAGATCTCCTGACGGCTGCGGCTCCAGAACACAGTGCGGCCCTCGGCGATGGTGAGCGCCAGCGTCTCGGCGTTCATGTATGCGAGGGTGAGCACCTCTTTGGTGTAGTGGTCCTGCACGATGGCAGGGATCAGACCCTTTTCATCAAATTTCAGATTCATAACGGTTCTCCCTCCCCGGATGGGGATATTACTAGTTTAGCGTATTCGGTGCGCAAACGCAAGAGTTTGCGGGTTGTTTTTGCGGAAATCCAGTTTCGCGTTACGGCTTCTCCCCGCGCCGGGGAGAAATGCCCCGGCGTTACAGCCGCATCTCCACGCCGTTTGCGTTGAGGTATTCCTTCAGATCCCGGATGGTCAGCAGCTTCTGGTGGAAGATGCCCGCGGCAAGACCTGCATCGATGCCCTTGTGGTGGAACAGCTCCAGAAAGTCTTCCTTTTTGCCTGCGCCGCCGCTGGCAATGATGGGCACGTTCACCCGCGCCGCAACTGCATCCAGCATCTCAAGGTCGAAGCCGCTGCGCACGCCGTCGGTATCGATGCTGTTCAGGCAGATCTCGCCCGCGCCGTGGTCCACGCACCAGCTGATCCAGTCCAGTGCATCCCGGCCGGTGTCCTCGCGCCCGCCCTTGGCGAACACCCGGAACTGGCCGTTCACCCGCTTCACATCGGCAGAGAGCACCACGCACTGGTTGCCGTAGCGCTGTGCTGCCGCCGGGATGAGGTCGGGATTTTTGAGTGCGCCCGAGTTGACGCTGACCTTGTCCGCGCCGCACTTGAGCACCCGGTCAAAATCTTCCAGCGTGTTGATGCCGCCGCCCACCGTGAGCGGGATAAAAATTTCGCTGGCGACGCGGGTCAGGATATCCGTAAACAGCGCCCGGCCCTCGAAGCTGGCGGTGATATCGTAGAACACCAGCTCGTCGGCACCGGCAGCGTTGTACATGCGGGCCATTTCCACCGGGTCGGCCACATCCCGGATGCCTTCAAAGTTCGTGCCCTTGACCACGCGGCCATTGCGCACATCAAGGCAGGGAATAATGCGTTTGGTGATCATGTCGTTTCCCCTCCGTTCACTCCTGCACCAGCTGCACGCAGCGCGCAAGGTCCAGTGCGCCGGTGTACAGGCTCTTGCCTAAAATGGCAGCGGCAGTGCCCATTTTTTTCAGTTCCAGAAGCTCTGCTTCGGACGAGATGCCGCCGCTGGCCGTAAAGGCCACGCCGGGCACCTCTTTGGCAAGCGTGCGGTACAGGCCGAGGTTCGTGCCCCTCATGGCACCGTCGCAGGCAATGTCCGTGTAGATGATGGCGGTGCATCCGGCGGCGGCCAGCCGCTTGCAGAAGTCCACGCCCGGCTCGGCGCTCACTTCCTTCCAGCCATGGATGGCCACATAGCCGTCCTTTGCGTCCACGCCCACGGCAATTTTATCGCCGTATTTTTTCAGCATCCGGGCGGTAAAGGCAAAATCCGTCACCGCCACGCTGCCCAGGATGCAGCGGCCCACGCCGAGGGAAAGATATGTTTCAATGCGCTCCTCGGTGCGGATGCCGCCGCCCACCTCAATGTATAAGCCGCCCTGTTTTGCCAGCGCGGCAATGGTATCGTAGTTGGAAAGGGTGCCGTCCTTTGCGCCGTCCAGATCGACGACGTGCAGATTTTTGGCCCCCGCTGCAAGGAACTCCCGCGCCTGTGCACAGGGATCCTCGCCGTAGACGGTCATGCGGCTGTAGTCGCCCTGCGTCAGGCGCACCACCTTGCCGCCCCGCAGGTCAATGGCTGGAAAAAGCTGCATAATTTTTCTCCTTACAATTCCGCAAATGCTTTCAGAATGCGCAGGCCAGTATCCCCGCTCTTTTCCGGGTGGAACTGGGCGCCATACACCCTGCCCGCCCGCACCGCGTCGGTGACGGGAATGGAATAGTCGCTCACAGCCAGTGTACTCTCCGTACAGTTCTTGCCGTAGTAGCTGTGGACGTAATAGACGTATTCTCCCTCACGGATGTACTTGAACAGCGGGTCGTCTTTTACAATGTGCAAGGCGTTCCAGCCGATCTGCGGCACCTTCAGGCTCTTGTCCGCAAGGTCGGGCTCCAGCGGGCAGACTTCGCCCTTCACAAAGCCAAGGCCTTCGTGCTCACCGTACTCGTAGCTCTTTTCAAACAGCAGCTGCATGCCAAGGCAGATGCCCAGCAGCGGCTTCCTTTCGGCTTCTTCTTTCATGACCGGTACAAGGCCCGTCGTCTCCAGCTTGGCCATGGCATCGGCAAAAGCGCCCACGCCCGGCAAGATCAGCCGGTCGGCTTTGCGGATGGTGTCCGCGTCGGCGGTGACGACCGCTTCCAGCCCCAGCTGCTTCAGGCTGGACTTCAGGCTGAACAGGTTGCCCACGCCATAATCGATAATTGCGATCATACCAGCAGTCCTTTCGTGGAAGGAATTTCGTCCTTGTGGGCTTCGTCGATCTTCACGGCCGCGCCCAGTGCATGGCCTGCGCCCTTGAAGCAGGCCTCGAGGATGTGGTGGGTATTTTCTCCCGCAAATTGTACAAAGTGGATCGTGGCGGGCACGCTGCGGGCAAAGCCCAGCCAGAATTCCTTGGCGCACTCCACGTCAAAATCGCCCACCTTTTCGGTGTTGCAATGGACATCCCAGTTCAGGGTGCAGCGGCCCGAAAGATCGACGGCGCACAGGATCAGCGCTTCATCCATGGGCAGATAAAAGCTGCCGTAGCGCTGGATACCGCGCATATCGCCCAGCGCCCGTGCAAAGGCCTGCCCCAGCGCAATGCCCACATCCTCGGTGGTGTGGTGGTAGTCCACCTGCACATCGCCGTGGCAGGTGAGCACTAAGTCGAACCGGCCATGGCGGGCGAACAGCTCCAGCATGTGGTTCAGAAAGCCGCACCCGGTGTCCACCTCGTAGCGGCCGGTGCCGTCCAGATCAAGGGTAAGGTCGATCTGGGTCTCATTGGTGTTGCGTTCCAGCGAGATCATTCGGTTCGGCATGGTTCATTCCTCCATGATCTTATCCAGCGTTTCCATAAACGTCTGCATCTGTTCCGGCGTGCCAATGGTGATGCGCAGCCAGTTCTGGATGCGGGGCGCGTCAAAATGGCGCACCAGAATGCCGTTTTTCTTCAACTCTTTGTAGAGTGTTCCGCCGTCTTTCCTGTTGGTACTTGCAAACAGGAAGTTGGAGCGGCTGTCCAGCACGGCAAATCCGCGCTGTTCCAACTGTTGTTTTGTCCATGCGCGGGTGTCCACGATGGCGGCGCGGGTCCTGTCGAAATAAGCGGTATCTTCCAGCGCGGCCTGCCCGGCCTTCAGGGTCAGGCGGTTGATGTTGTAGGGGTTCAGGCTGAACTTGACCCGGTTCAGGTCGGCAATGAGCTTTGCATTGCCCATGGCAAGACCCAGACGCGCACCGGCCAGCTGCCGGGACTTGGAAAAGGTCTGCACCACCAGCAGGTTCTCGTACTGGTCGATGAGGGGCACGCAGCTCTCGCCGCCAAAGTCCACATAGGCCTCGTCCACAATGACCACATTGTTCGGGTTCGCTTTCAGGATGCCCTCAATCTCTGCCCGCGGCAGTGCAATGCCGGTGGGGGCGTTGGGGTTTGCAAGGACGATGGTCTGGTTCAGGCCGTAGTAGTCCTTCGGGTCAAGGGTGAAATCCTCTTTCAGCGGGATGATGTGGCTGGGAATATGCATCAGCCCACACCACACGCCGTAGCAGCCGTAGGTGATGTCGGCATAGGCCAGCGGGTGGTCTGCGTCGCAGAAGGCACGCAGGGCAAAGAAGAGGTTCTCGTCGCTGCCGTTGCCGGGCATGATCTGCTCCGGCTGCAAACCGAAGTGGGCTGCGGCCGCCTTGAGCAGGTCGGCACAGGCGGGGTCGGAGTAAAGGCGCAGCTTTTCCACCTCGTGCTCACTCACAGCGGCGATCACCGCCGGGGAGGGCAGATAGGGGCTTTCGTTGGTGTTCAGTTTGATGTACTGCTGATCCTGCGGCTGCTCACCCGGGGTGTAGGGGGTGACAGCGGCCAGCGTGGGAGAAAGAAAACGACTCATATAAAAACCCTCTCAGTCAAAGCCTTACGGCTTTGCCAGCTCCCCCGAAGGGGGAGCTTTTTTGCATCTTACGGTTTCCACTCTCAAAGCTCCCCTTCGAGGAAAGACTTCCCCCGGCCGGGGGAAGATGTCACCGCGGGTGACAAAAAGGGGAATCTGGCGCGCAAGCGCCTGAGAGGGTCACTTCTCATACCGGATGGTCACGCTGCGGGCGTGGGCGTGCAGGCCCTCGCGCTCGGCAAAATCGGCGATGCGGGGGGCTACTTCGCCCAGCGCTTCCCGGGTGTAGTAGAGGAAGCTGGACTTCTTTACAAAGTCGTCTACGCCCAAGGGGCTTGAGAAGCGGGCGGTGCCGCTGGTGGGCAGGGTGTGGTTGGGGCCTGCAAAGTAATCGCCCAGCGCTTCCGGCACGTTGCGGCCAAGGAAGATGCTGCCTGCATTTTTGATCTCGTTCAGCACGCCGAAGGGGTCCTCCACGCACACTTCCAGATGTTCCGGTGCAATGATGTTGCAGGCTTCAATGGCCTTGTGCAGGTCGGTGCAGAGGATGATCTTGCCGTTGTCGTCCACGCTGGCGCGGGCGATGGCGGCACGGGGCAGCTGAGGGATCTGCACCTCCAGCTCCGCCTGCACGGCCTTGGCCAGCTCCGGGCTGTCGGTGACGAGGACCGGGCTTGCCAGTTTGTCGTGCTCGGCCTGACTCAGCAGGTCTGCTGCCACCCATGCGGGGTTGCAGCCGCCGTCGGCCAGCACCAGAATTTCGCTGGGGCCTGCGATCATATCGATGCCCACCTTGCCGAACACCTTGCGCTTGGCGGTGGCAACGTAGATGTTGCCGGGGCCAACGATCTTATCCACCGCAGGGATGCTCTGGGTGCCGTAGGCGAGAGCCGCCACAGCCTGTGCGCCGCCGGTCTTGAAGATCTTGGTCACGCCTGCGGTGGCAGCGGCGGCAAGGATGACCGGGTTCACCCTGCCGTCCTTTCCGGCGGGGGTGGTCATGACGATTTCGGACACGCCTGCCACCTTTGCCGGGATCACATCCATGAGCACGGTGGAGGGATAGGCCGCCGTGCCGCCGGGCACATAGACACCGGCCTTTTCAATGGGGGTATATTTCTGGCCCAGCACGATGCCGGGCTTGTCGTTCACCACAAAATTCTTGTGCACCTGCTGGCGGTGGAAGCTCTCGATGTTGGCGGCGGCTTCGCGCAGCGTTTCGAGGAAGTAGGGATCCATGCCCGCAAAGGCTTCGTCGATCTCCTCCTGCGTCACCTGCAGGGCATCGATCTTCGCGCCGTCAAATTTCAGCGCGTAATCCTTCAGGGCTTCATCGCCCCGGGCGCGCACATCGGCAATGATGCCGTCCACCACGTCCTCCACGTTCTTTTCCGCGCGGATATCGCGGTTCAGGATCTCTTCGGGCTTCAGCTCGTCAAAGTTATACAGCTTGATCATTTTGCTTCCTCCTTGTTCTGCAGTTCCGCCCGCAGCTTTTCCAGCATGGTGTCCATTTCGGCGTGCTTGAACTGGTAGCTGGCCTTGTTGGCAATGAACCGGGCCGAGATGGGCATGAACTCGGTGACCACCTTCAGGCCGTTCTCCCGCAGGGTGGTGCCGGTCTCCACGATATCCACGATGACGTCCGAAAGGCCCAGAATGGGGGCCAGCTCAATGGAGCCGTTCAGCTTGATGATATCGATGTCCCGTCCCATGGATGCGTAGTAGCTCTTTGCAATGTTGACGAATTTGGTGGCCACCCGCACCGGGCGGCTGGGGTCGTCCTTGTAATCGGCCGGGGCGGCAACGCACATGCGGCATTTGCCAAGGCCAGTGTCCAGCAGCTCGTACACATCGGCAGAAGCCTCTGTGAGGATGTCCTTTCCCACGATGCCCACATCGGCAGCGCCGTGCTCCACATAGATGGCAACGTCGCTGGGCTTGACGAGGAAGTAGCGGATGCCGGCCTCCGGGTTTTCCACCACCAGCTTGCGGGTGGCGTTGTAGTCCTCCGGGCAGCCGTAGCCGATGCCCGCCAGCAGGTTATACACCTTATCGCCCAGACGGCCCTTGGGCAGAGCCACGTTCAGCATCACCCTGTCGGTGCTGTTCTTCTGCACCGGCGGTAGCGGGGCGCTCAGGCGGTCCAGCTCGTCCAGATAGACCGCAAAGCCGATGGCACCGGCACCGGGGGTGAACTTCTGCATCAGCAGGTCGTAGCGGCCGCCCTTGAGCAGGGGACGGGGCAGGGCTTTCAGGTAGCCCTGAAACACAAGGCCGTTGTAGTATTCCATCTCACCGGCCAGCGTCATGTCCAGCCGGATCACGCCGCCCGCCTTTTCCAGCGGCACAGCCAGCGCTTCCAGCTCGGCCACAGCCGCGCGCATGGTGTCATTGCGGCACAGAGCAGCGGCCTTTGCAAGGGTATCGGCATAGCTGTCGCAGAGGCTCAGCACGCTGCACAGGGTATCGGCGGCATCGGCAAGACCGGCGGCTCCGGCTGCAGCCCGCAGCTCGTGGGCGTTTTTCTCCCGCAGCTTTTCCAGCAGCTTTGCGCGGGCGGCATCCGGCACGCCCAGCGCGTCGAACAGGCCGAACAGGTAGCCCATGTGGCTCACTTCCAGCACCCACTCGGCCCCCAGCGCATCCAGCGACCGCGCCGCCAGACACACCGCCTGCTGCACCTGTGCTTCGCCCACCGCGCCCAGCATCTCAAGGCCCATCTGGCTGATCTCTTTAAAGGTGTGGCTCTCGGCGGAAGGGCGGTAGACATTCTCGTGATAGTAGTAGCACAGGGTCTCTCCGGGGGCGGGCTGCGCCGTCTTGGCAATGGAGAGGGTCACGTCCGGCTTGAGGGCCAGCAGACGGCCATCCAGATCGGTAAAGGTGATGACCTGCTCGGACGACAAAAAGCTGCGGTTCTCCTGATACAGGCCGTACTCCTCAAACCGGCCCATATGATACTTGCGGCAGCCCGCCGCTTCGTACAAGGCGCGCAGCGCAAAGGAGGCGCGCTCCTTGGGCTGCAGGTTTGCAATGCTGAATTCCATTGTCGGTTCCCCCATTTCTTACTTGAGTTTATTTTACTTTATCTAGGTAAAGTTGTAAAGTAGGAAAGTGACGGTGTTTTCAACTCAATGATACGATTTTTCTGTGCGTTTGTACAGGGAAAAGAAGAGAAGGAGCCGTTGCATGGCGCAACAGCTCCTTTTCAGCACGCATATTTACCCAAGCAGGTCCAGCACACTGGCCTTCGGGCGGGCACCCACGGCCTGACGCACCAGCTTGCCCTGCTCAAACACCAGCAGGGTGGGGATGCTCATCACGCCGAACTCCCCGGCCAGCTCCGGCTGCTCGTCCACGTTCACCTTGCCCACCTTCACATCGCCGCGCTCCTCGGCCACTTCGTCCACAATGGGGCTGAGCATCCGGCAGGGGCCGCACCAGCTGGCCCAGAAGTCCAGCAGGACGGGCTTTTCGCTCTGCAGCACTTCCTGCGCAAAGTTTTCTTTCGTGATGGTAATGACTGCCATATTTTTACCTCCTGAAGGGTGTTTGTAATTTCACTGACAGCATCAGTATACCCCGTCGGAGTGTGTTTTTCCGTGACCGGGTCACACAGGGGCGCAAAAAAGCCCGAAGCAGGAAGAAAGAATACTGCTCCGGGCAGGGAAACGCTTATTTCAGTGTTCTGTCAGCAGGGTATCAGACACCGGCCACGCAGTTCTTGCCGGCGATGTAGCCGTAGTAGACGCACAGGCTGTGGCTGATGCCGCGCATGCAGATGGGGTATTCCACTGCGTAGCGGCTGCCCTGCACATTGCCGCAGACATACAGGCCCTTGATGATGTCGCGCTTGGGGCTGGCGGGGTCCTCCTCGGTGAAGGTGTGGCAGTTCTCGTCGCTCTCCAGGCCGCCCACGCACACCAGCATGGAAGTGGTGCCCCACTGGCATGCATAGTACGGGGGATTCTCCAGCGCGAACATCCGGCTTGCGGGCTTGCCGAAGTCATCGTCGGAACCGGCCTTGGCCAGCTCGTTGTAGCGCTCGACGGAAGCCAGTGCATTATCCAGTGCATCGCCCTCAAAGCCGCACTGGGTCAGCAGGTCTTCCAGTGTATCGGCCTTGAACTGGTAAGCCTCGGCCTTTGCGCTGATCTTGGTGTACTGACGGTCGGTGTAGTTGGGGTTGGACTCATCCTCATCCTCGGGGATGATGTAGCACAGGCCGCCGTGGTTTGCGGGCATGTAGGGCACCTCTTCGCCCCACTTGGAGTCGTACAGCTGGAAGGAGGTGCACTCGGGCTGCAGCTCGATCTGGTTTTCCAGCTGCTGGCCGGGGATGCACTCGTTCATGAAACGGTCGCCGCGCTTGTTGATCTGCAGGAAGGGGGTCACGCCCATGCCGCTGCCCATGTGGTGGGTCATCGGTGCGTGGAAATCCTGCACCTTTGCGCCGATCCATGCGCCCATGCGCAGGCCGTCGCCGGTCTCCACGGTCTTGCCCTCCACGTCAACGCCCAGCATACCCATGGCACCCATGTTGGCGATCTTCTTCTCCACGATCTCGGGAGCAAAATGCTTCATGATCTTCTCGTCGCCGGAGTTGTCGCCGGTAGCCAGGATCACGCCCTTGGAAGCGTTGAGCTGGATGTACTTGTTGTCATTCTGTGCGTCGCGGATGATCACGCCGGTCACGCGGCCGTCGCTGTCCTTCAGCAGCTTGGTGCCGAAGCAGCCGAAGAAGGTCTGTGCACCGTTCTCAACGGCCTTGTTCAGGTTGGCTTCCACTATAAAGCCCTGCTGATCCTTGCGGGAAGAGCGGAACTCCATGCTGGAAGGGAAGGTGGGGAACTCTTCGTTGCGGTAATCGTAGTGCTCGGGCTGAGGCCATGCCAGCGGCACCAGAATACCCTTGTCGAACTGCTCCTGGGTCACGGCCTCACGGGTGGAGTCGCAGATGGTCAGCTCGGGGTAAGCCTCGATGAACCAGTCCATGACCTCGTGTGCATGGGAAGCCCACTTTTTCAGGATGGAGCGCTTGTTGCGGTAGGTGCACTCGCGCATCAGGCGGTCGACCACAACATCCTCGTCCACGATGTTCTCACGGCCCCAGCGCTTGTTCAGGCTGCCGTTCAGCAGGGCATACTCGCCGCTGCGGCAGTTGAAGGAAGAGCTCTTTTCCACGATGGCAACTTTTGCGCCCTCCTCGGCAGCCGCACGGGCAGCGCAGACGCCGGACAGACCGGCGCCGATGATGACCACATCAAAGTCCTGGGTCTCACTGGCCTGCACGTCCGGCTCTTCGCCCAGCCAGTCATCGCCGGTATCCCCGGCGGTATCTGCAGCAGGCTCTTCGGAAGCAACGCCCATAGCCTGCTCGATGCAGCTGGCGGCAGCCTTCTTGACCGCGTTGGTGGTGACGGTGGCGCCGGAAACATTGTCGATCTCAGCGTTCTGTGCCGCCATGATGGCATCCTGCAGGGTGGGAGCAGCCACGCCGCCGATGCTCTCGGTCTCGTTGGAAGCATCGATGACCACATCGGTGATAGCGGTCTCGCTGAAGGTCATGGTCACCTTCACCTCACCGATGCCGGTAGCCGTGCCGGTGTATGTGCCGGGGGTGTAGACGGCATCGCCGGAAGCGGATGCCGCAGTGCCGGAGGAACTTGCGGAGTTGCAGGCAGCCAGAGCGCCGGCGGTGACACCGCTCATTGCGGCGGCAGCGGCAACTTTCAGAAAGCCTTTGCGGGAGATCTTTTCCATCTTGTTTGCTCCTTTTTCTTTCTTCTCTTCTTCTCGTTTCTGCGGGATTTTTATCCCGCTCCGACACTTAGTATAAAATATAACGAAGTAAAATGGAAACAAAAAATTTTTGCCACAGTGATAAAAGCTCTTTATCAGTCTCCATTGATGTGCTATACTGAAAGCAATCTTATTCTGCCCGCCGGGAAAGGAGAGGTTTCGCCCATGAACGACCGCCAGCTGCTGTGTTTTCTCACCCTGAGCCGGACGCTGAATTTTACCGCCGCCGCCCGGGAGCTGTACTGCACCCAGCCCGCCCTCAGCTACCAGATCCGCAGTCTGGAAAAGGAGCTGGATCTGGCCCTGTTTGAGCGCAGCACCACCCGCGTGGCGCTGACCGAAGCAGGCCGGGCCTTTGTGCCGCAGGCGGAGGGGATCTATCGCAGCATCCTGAACGCCCGCACCGCGCTGAAGGGCTTTGCCCGGCGGCGCACGCTGACCCTGCGCCTGCCGCCGGTGCTGCTGCAGCGTGACCCCATTTATCCCATCCTGATGGCACGGCTGCACGCCGCACTGCCGGGATATGAGTTTGCGGTGGACACTCGGCCCGTGTCACGCAACCCCCACGAAATGCTCTGCAGCGAGGCAGACGCAGCCCTCTATCTGCCCTTTGGGCCGCTGCAGCCGGAGATCGAGCGCACCCCCATCCTGCACAACACCTTTTACCTGATCGTATCGCCGGAGCACCCGCTCACAGGGCGCAGCACTCTGGCGCTGGCCGATCTTGCCGGGCAGCAGCTGTTTTATGAGCCGCTGTATCAGGAAATGGTGGATCTTGCCGTTGTTCAGCCCGGCCTGCCGTTTTCCGCACCAAGCTGGCACATGGTGGAAAACTACGAGTGTGTTTACAACGATCTGCTTGCCGGGCGCGGCATGTTTTTGTGCCCGATGAAATACCCGGCCTTTCCGGCTGCATGGTATCTGCCGCTGCAGCTGCCGTTGCCGGACACCTGTCTGCTGACCCTGCGGGACGACCCGCGTCCCGAGATCCAACGGCTGCGGGAGGTATTCACCGCTGTATACGCCAGCCGCGCAAAGCTGCTGGGAGAGGCGTAAAAAGCAGCGCCGGAACGGCAAAATCGTTCCGGCGCTGCTTGTTTCAGAAGAGATCAGGCTTCTTCCGGCACATCATCAAAACCGATGAACCAGAGGATCGCAAAGGTGGCCACAAAGGCGATCGCGGCAGAGATCAGTGCGTTGATCACGTTCATGGGATTTTCACCGACATACAGGCCGATGGCTGCCAGACCGGCACCACCGCCGCCAAAACGGCGCACACCGGTCAAACCGGCATACAGGCCACCCAGACCACCGCCGATGGTGGTGGCGATGAGAGGCTTACGCAGACGGACGTTGACGCCGAACAGAGCAGGCTCCGTCACGCCCAGCAGAGCGGTCACACCGCCGGAAACGGCCAGCTGACGGAAGTTCTTGTTTTTGGTCTTGATGGCAACGCAGAGGGCTGCGGCACCCTGTGCAATGTTGGAAGGCAGATTACCGGGGCCGATGACCGTCTCATAGCCCAGCATGGACAGAGAGTTGACATAAGCGGGCAGCAGGCTGTAGTGCATACCGGTCATGACCAAGAACGGCATAAAGGCACCGATGACGGTGGGCAGTGCCCAGGGGCAGACCTTTTCAATGGCCAGCAGGACGCTGACCAGACCATCGCCGATGATGCTGCCCAGAGGGCCAAGCACGCACAGGGAGATGGGAGCCATGATGAGGATGGTGAGCACCGGCCGCAGGATGAACTTGACCACAGAGGGCACGACCTTATTGACAAATCGTTCCACGTATGGCAGTACCAGCGTGATAAGGAAGATGGGGATGACTGAGGAAGAATAGGTTACCATCTTCACCGGCAGACCCAGCACATGGACCACATCGGCATCGGCTTTCAGGGCGATGAAGTTCGGGTGCAGCAGGATGGCCCCCAGCAGCATGGCCATCTGCGGGTTGCAGCCGAACTTTTTGGCCGCGGAGTTGGCCAGGAAGATCGGCAGGAAGTAATAGGAAGAGTCTGCGATGAAGTTGAGGAAATAGTACAGATTTCCGCTCTTGTCGATCCAGCCGAAGAGGGTCAGCACAGACAGCAGAGCCTTGATCATACCGGCACCGGCGATCAACGGCATCAGCGGGGTGAACACACCGGCCAGCGTGTCCAGAATGATGCTGACCCTGCTCTTCTTTTCCTCGGCCGGGGCGGCAGGCTGTTTGACTTCCTTACCGCCGAAGTCGCCCAGTTTCATCAGTTCATCGTACACGGCAGCTACTTCGTTGCCGATGATGACCTGATACTGGCCGCCTTTGTTCACGACACCCACCACGCCGGGTACGGCTTTGACCTTGGCCTCGTCCACGCCGTCCATTGACTTGAGGTTGAACCGCAGGCGGGTGACACAGTGGGTCAGAAATGTAACATTTTCTGCGCCGCCGACCTGTTCCAGCACCTGCTGGGCAGTTTTCTTTGCATCCATTTGTTTTGCCTCCTTCAATATCCTAAAAAATGCATTGCTTACAGGGCGGTGTCTGCGCCGTTGCTTGCAATGACTTTTTTGTACCATGCAAACGACTTTTTCTTTTTGCGGGCCAACGTGCCGCTGCCGTCATCCTTCTTGTCTACGTAAATGAAGCCGTACCGTTTGCGCATCTCGCCGGTGCCCACCGAAATAATGTCGATGGGACCCCAGCAGGTGTAGCCGATCACCGGAACGTCATCCAGCTCAATGGCCTGCCGCAGCGCATCAATGTGACTGCCCAGAAAACGGATGCGGTAATCGTCCTGAATGCTGCCATCCGGCTCTACGGTGTCGATGGCACCCAGACCATTTTCCACAACGAACAGCGGCAGTTCATACCGGTCATACAGCTCATTCAGTGCGATGCGCAGGCCGTCCGGATCGATGGGCCAATCCCAGTCGGTACGCTGGAGATACGGATTGCTGCGTTCTACACAGCAATCCGTATCTTCCGTTGCACGGGCAACTGAAGAAAAATAATAGCTGAATGCGATGTAATCCACAGTTCCTGCGGCCAGCAGCTCGGCATCGCCCGGCTGCATCTCTACCGAAGTGCCCATGCGCCGCAGCTGTGCCGTGCACAGGCTGGTGTAGTGTCCGCGGCACATCACATCGGTGTAATAATAGTTCGGCATCATCTGGAATCTCTGTGCCAGCACATCCTTGGGTGCGCAGGTGCGCGGGTAGGTGGTGGGATACTGGATCATGCAGCCGATTTTATTTTCCGGGTCGACCGCATGCCCGATCTGCACGGCCTTTGCACTGGCAAGGAACATGTTGTGGCTGACCAGCGCTTTGACAGCGTTGTGCTCCTCGCCTTCGGCAAAGAGCACGCCTGCCTGATGGTATGGCTCGCTCTGGTTCATGGTCTCGTTGATCTCATTGAAGGTCATCCAGTACCGGACCTTTCCCTTGTAACGCCGGAACACCGTTTCACAGTACCGGGCAAAGAAATCGATCAGGGCTCGGTTACGCCAGGAACCATAGTGCTGCACCAGATACAGCGGCGTTTCGTAATGCGAAAGCGTGACCACCGGTTCGATCCCGTAGCGGTGCAGCTCGTCGAACACACGGTCATAGAAAGCAAGCCCGGCCTCGTTCGGCTGCAATTCATCGCCCTGCGGAAAGATGCGCGGCCAGTTGATGGACATTCGGAAGCACTTGAAGCCCATCTCGGCAAACAACGCGATGTCCTCTTTGTAATGGTGGTAAAAATCCACGGCTTCATGGCTAGGGTAGTAGTTGCCCTCCATGACCTGTGTATGAATCTCGCGCGGGACGCCGTGGCGTGCACCTTTTTCCACGTCGGCAATGCTCAGGCCCTTGCCATCCGTCTGGTAGGCACCTTCGTACTGGTTGGCGGCGGTCGCACCGCCCCACAGGAACTTTTTTGGCATCTCCATAAGCTTGAAAACCTCCTTGCAGGTATAGAATACTTGCAGGGAGGTTTTTGTGCAATATTTTTTAAACTTATTGGTACAGTGTTAATTTTTCTGTTTCTTTTTGCACGATCAAAAACGGAACAGTGTTTCATTCCGCATTTTCTTTGTGCAGATTCAACAAAATAGGATTGGTGGAGGTGCGGTGCTGTTCCAGCTCTCGGGCGCGTTCCAGCTTGTAGGTATAATTCTTCTGGTAGTTCTGCCGGAAGTACTCGGAATACAAGATGTCCAGTAGAAGGGTCATGGACAGATGGGAAGCATAGTCCCCAAGATTCTGATAGATGCTTTCTTTGGTGGAAAGGGTCAGCTTGCAATCCGCATAACAGGTCAGGCTGTTTTCGCCAAAGCTGGTCAGCGCAAGGATGGGTGTTCCGGAGCGTTTGCACTGCCGGGCAATCTCCAGCATCTGCGCCGTTTCGCCGGAATAGGAAATGATCATGGCAAGGTCCCTCTCGGACAGACAGCAGGCCTGATACCGCTGGTAGTTCAGATTGTTGAAAATGACCACCCGCTTGCCGATCTTGAGCATCTTTTCTCGGAAGGATTCGGCCTGATTGATGGCCGTCCCGGCGGAAAAAATGTGGATTTCCTCGTGATATTTGAGCAGGAGCACCGCTTTGTGCAGGTCTTCGTACCGGAGAAGCTGCATAGTGTCCTTGACGGCTTCTTCGTACAGCTCGCCGATGTTCTGCGCCACCCGCATGGGGCTGTCGTTTTCAGCAAAGGGAAAATTGAAATCCACCTTGCCCTGTTGCTGGTCGAGATATTCCAGTTCACGCACAAAATTTTGCTTGAAGTCATCAAAGCCGGTAAAACCCAGCTTTTTGCAAAGGCGCAGGACGGTCGGCGGAGAGGTGTAGGTCACTTCTGCCAGACTGCGGGTGGAATATTTGGCAATTTCCATCCCATGCGCCAAAATATAGGCGGCCAGCGTTTTTTCCCCTTCCGAAAGTTTTTCCTGAAACGCAAGTTTGTCCACGATCAGCATTGCGATTCTCCCTTCCGCTTTTTCTGTAAGCATATCATATCCTGCAGTATTTGGCAAAAAAATTTGCGGCATGCAAAAACGCCGCCGCGTCAGCAAATGACGCGGCGGCGCAGATACAGTGGGAGAAGCGCTTATTTGCCCAGCATTTCGTGGGCAGTCTTGCAGATGGTGGCAGCATCCAGACCGTAGAACTTCAGCAGGTCCCATGCCGGGCCGGAGCAGCCGAACACGTCCTGCACGCCTACGCGGCGCACAGGGGTGGGCAGCTTTTCGCTCAGCACGGCGCAGACGGCCTCGCCCAGACCGCCGATGACATTGTGCTCCTCGGCGGTGATGACCTTGCCGCACTCCTTTGCAGCCTTGAGGACGATCTCCTCATCCAGAGGCTTGATGGTGTGGATGTTGATGACCCGGGCATGGATGCCCTCAGCGGCCAGCTGCTCCGCAGCCATGCGGGCTTCGTTGACCATCAGGCCGGTGGCGATGATGGCAATGTCGCTGCCCTCAGTGATCTGCTCGCCCTTGCCGATCTCGAAGTGATAGTTCTCGGCGTCGTGGAACACAGGCACAGCCAAACGGCCAAAGCGCAGATAGACGGGGCCTTCCATTGCGTAGGCAGCACGCACAGCGGCGCGGGCCTCCACATCGTCGGCGGGGCAGATCACGGTCATGCCGGGGATGCTGCGCATGAGGGCAAAGTCCTCGCAGCACTGATGGGAAGCGCCGTCCTCGCCCACCGAGATGCCGCCGTGGGTGGCACCGATTTTCACGTTCAGGTGGGGATAGCCAATGGAGTTGCGCACCTGCTCAAAGGCACGGCCGGCGGCGAACATGGCAAAGCTGGAAACAAAGGGCACGTAGCCCATGGTGGACAGGCCCGCAGCCACGCCCATCATGTTGCCCTCGGCAATGCCGCAGTCAAAATGACGATCCGGGTAAGCCTTGCGGAACATACCGGTCTTGGTGGCAGCAGCAAGGTCTGCGTCCAGCACCACCAGATCCTCGTGGCCTTCGGCGGCCAGCTCCTTCAGGGTGTTGCCGTAGCTTTCACGGGTAGCGATCTTCTTCACATCTGCCATCTTAGTTTTCCTCCTGCTCCAGCGCGGCGTATGCGGCGTTCAGTTCCTCAATTGCGATCTTGTACTCGTCATCGTTGGGGCCCTTGCCGTGCCAGTCCACAGAGTTGGTCATATAGGAAACGCCCTTGCCCTTTGTGGTGTCCATGATGATGCAGGTGGGCTTTGCAGTCTCTGCATGGAATGCCTGCATGGCGGCTTCGATCTGGTCGTAGTCGTGGCCGTCGATGGTGACGACATTGAAGTTGAAGGCCTTCAGCTTCTCTTCCAGCGGGGCGCTGTTCATCACGGTCTCGGTGGTGCCGTCGATCTGCAGATGGTTGCGGTCCAGCACAACGCACAGGTTGGAAAGGCCGTAGTGTGCGGCAAACATAAAGGCTTCCCAGCACTCGCCCTCTTCCACTTCGCCGTCGCCCAGGATGGTGTAGACGTTGATGGGCTTGCCGGCGTGCTTGGCGCCCAGTGCCATGCCGCAGGCGGCAGAGATGCCCTGACCCAGACTGCCGGTGGACATATCCACGCCCGGGGTCTCGTTCATGTTGGGGTGGCCCTGCAGATAGCTGCCGATCTTACGCAGGGTCTTAAGGTCTTCCACCGGGAAATAGCCGCGCTCTGCCAGCGCTGCATACAGTGCCGGTGCAGCATGGCCCTTGGACAGCACCAGACGGTCGCGGTCGGCCTTCTTGGGGTCCTTCGGGTCAATGTTCATTTCCACGAAATAGAGGTAGCTCAGCAGCTCGGCGATATCCAGACTGCCGCCCGGATGGCCGCACTTTGCGCTGTGCGTGCCCTCGATCACGCCCATGCGGATGTGGCAGGCGTGCTTGGCCAGAGTAAGTTTTTCTGCATTTGTCATGATGGTCCTCCCGTATGAACCTCAGATTTGCACATGTTCAAAAAAGCCTTTCGTCAGCGCCGGTGCAGTCCTGCTGCCCGCAGCGCGCTCTTTTTCAAGTTTATATTAGCTATTCTATGCAAAAAGGTCAAGCTTCTTCATGCAAAATGTACACACGCGGGGAAATATCCATGGAAATTTGCCGCTTTTTGGTCAAATTGCAGGAACATGCAGCCCCTTGACCGCCCTTTTTTCTTTCCGCTGTCTTGATTGACATTAAACGATCAGGTGCTGTACAATATTTTAAAAGCCGTTTTACGCTGCCGTTTATTTTCACTGGAGGATATCATGGAACGAAATTATAGCATCGACTTCCTTAAAATTCTTTTTGCCCTCTCAATTGCGTGCGGACACTTCAAAGGTTCTGTCCTTTCAAGCGACTTGATCGTTGAGCTGTTTTTTATTCTCTCCGGCTTTTTTCTCGTCAATAGTTTTTACAGCGGTAAATATCACGGCGATGCACTTTCTTACACCGCCAGCCGCTTAAAGCGGATCTACCCTTATTATCTGCTGGCCTTTCTCATCCTTTTTATTTCTTTCAAGTCTGCCGATCTGCTTCATCCCATCCGTTTCCTCTCTGATTTTGCTAATGCAGTTCCAGAAGTCCTGCTTGTACAGAGCATCGGCGTGTTTTCTGGCGGCATCAATTATCCGCTTTGGCAGTTGTCCACTCTGATCGTTGCCTCTCACATCCTGTTTGCACTTATGACAAAGGATGATCAAATCACCCTGAATGTGATCTGTCCGCTCACCGCGATTTGCTCTTTCACTTACTTTTCCAATGCATTTGGCACCCACACTGTGGAGTATTGGGGTGGGGTAGGCAACTTCCTTTCCGGCCCTCTTATTCGCGCTTTCGGTGCGCTCTGCCTTGGCATGATGGTTCATCGTCCTCTTCTTGCACTTTCTGAATTTATCCGAACAAAGCTTTCTGACTGTGCTGCTTTTCTGCTTTCTGCGCTGCTCATTGTACTGTTCTGGCTTGCCCGCGACAGCTATGCCGCACACCTGCTGTTTATCGTTTTTCTTGCTTTTTGTCTTTCCGGAAAAGGCATCCCTGCTTTGTTCAACCACAAATTTTTCGCCTGCGGCGAAAAACTTTCTCTTGCCATCTATCTGAATCAAGCTGCGGTGATCTTCCCCACCTATCATAACATGCCGTTTCTTGCACGTTTTTCAGACACTGTACAAACGCTGCTCTTTATCCCGGCCATGTTGTTATTTGCTGTCCTGTTCCTTTTTATAGCCAATCACCTTTTCGCATGGATTCGGGCACAGATGGACAAAACCAGCATTGTAGCTTGACGTGCACCAGCCAAGTCTGCTATAATTTTCACAGATTCCGGTACGAAGCCGGGTGTGCGGACAGAAGCCCGTGTTCTCCATCCTGATGGAGCATTTTATCCACCGCTGCGCTTACGCAGCGGTGCAGCGCAAAGCCCACAGGGGGCCTTTGCGTTCTGCCATCTTATTTTTGCTGCTATAGACACCACGAAGGGGTCTGCCGTTGGCTTGTAAGCCGGGCAGACCTCTTTTTTGTCTGGCCAAAGGAGGAAGCTTTTTATGAAAACGAACCCCCATTCCACCACCCGCAGCCTCGTGCTGGCTGCACTGTTCCTTGCACTGGCCTTTGTGCTGCCCATGATCACCGGCCATGTGCCGCAGGTGGGCAACATGCTGTGCCCGATGCACTTTCCCATTCTGCTGTGCGGCTTTGTGCTGGGCGGCCCATGGGGCCTTGCCGTGGGCTTCATTGCTCCGCTGGTGCGGTCGGTGCTGTTCGGCATGCCGCCGATGTTCCCCATCGCCATTGCCATGGCCTTTGAGCTGGCCGCCTACGGCCTTGTGTCCGGCGTGCTCTGGCACAAGGTGAAGCACACCGTGTCCATGATGTACGCTTCTCTCGTCACCGCCATGGTGGCAGGCCGTTTGGTCTGGGGTGCGGTACGCTTTGTGCTGGCCGGCCTGACCGGTTCCAGCTTCCCGTTCAGCGCGTTTTTGTCCGGTGCGCTGCTCACCGCCGTGCCGGGCATCGTGGCTCAGCTGGTGCTCATCCCGCTGATTCTGATTGCTCTGCAGAAGGCAAAGTTTATGGATTGACTTACTATTTAGGCTGCCCTCCGCTTTGCTCTGCAACGGCGACGACCGCTGCCTGCGGCAGAAACAAGGAGGAGCCGTTGGGGCTGCGGCCTGCTGGGTGCGAGTGCCGCCTAAGGCACGAAGCAGACACAGGGAGCCGCAACCCGAATATCTTCAGCGGAAATTTTATTTTTATTATTACAGAAGAGCAGCGGCTGCGGCCGCTGCTCTTCTGTTTTTTCACGGGAGGGGCCGTAATGAAAACGCCCTGCTGCCCGTTACATCTTTTCCCGTAAAAAGCGAAGGGGCTGTTGCCAAGAACTCCCTCAGTCACGGCTTCGCCGCGCCAGCTCCCTCACGGAGGGAGCCTGACATGACGGTAAGCTGTGAAGCCTCCCTCATTGAGGGAGGTGGCATCGCGTAAGCGATGTCGGAAGGAGTTTGGCAACAGCCCTTTTCTATATTTTTAAATTTTTCAGTTCTTCTTACCGGTCAGGAACTCCGGCAGGGACTTGCCCTGCTTGCGCCACTGATGGTACTCGGCGGTGGCAGCGAACTCCACGTCACCGGCAGAGTTCAGGGCAGTCTCAACAGAGTCCTGCACCACGCCGATGATGAAGCCGACACCCACCATCTGCATGGCGACATCGTTGGAGATGCCGAACAGGGAGCAGGCCATGGGGATCAGCAGCAGGGAACCGCCGGCCACGCCGGAAGCACCGCAGGCACCCAGAGCGCTCATAGCGCTCAGCACGATGGCTGCAGGCAGAGACACCTGAATGCCCAAGGTGTTAGCAGCGGCCAGCGTCATGATGGTGATGGTGATGGCGGCACCGTCCATGTTGATGGTGGCGCCCAGCGGGATGGAGACGGAGTACATATCCTTGTCCAGACCCAGCTTTTCGCACAGGGCCATGTTCACGGGGATGTTGGCGGCGGAGCTGCGGGTGAAGAAGGCGGTCAGGCCAGACTCACGCAGGCAGCGGAACACCAGCGGATAGGGGTTGCAGCCCAGATAGATAAACATGATGAGGGGAGAGACGATGAGGGCCATGAACAGCATGGTGCCCACCAGCAGGGCCAGCAGCTTGCCGTACTGGGTAAAGATGGCAAGGCCGTTGCCGGAAACATTGGTGTAGACCAGGCCCATGATACCGAAGGGTGCCAGATTGATGATCCAGCGCACGATCTGGGAGACCGCATCGGCGGTGTTTGCCATAAAGGTCTTGGTGGTGTCAGAGCCGATCTTCTTCATAGCCACGCCGAACATGCAGGCCCAGAACAGGATGCCGATGTAGTTGCCGCTCATGATGGCACTGACGGGGTTTGCCACAAAGTTGGTGAGCAGAGTGCCCATCACTTCGCCCAGACCCTGCGGCACCACGTCCGACTGGGCAGCGTCTGCCAGCACGACCGTGACCGGGAACATAAAGCTGGTCACCACTGCGATGGCCGCAGCCAGAAAGGTGGTGAGCATGTACAGCCAGATGACCGTGCCGAAGCGGCGGTCCAGCTTGGAAGAGCCCTGTGCCAGAGCACTTGCCACGATCACGAACACCAGCACCGGGGCGATGCCCTTCAGTGCGCCAACGAACAGGTTGCCCAGTTCACCCACCCAGCCTGCACCGGGGGCCACCAGAGCCAGCACCGCACCAATGATCAGACCGACCAGAATGCGAACGATCAGGCTGATGCCGTTGTAGCGGGCAACTGCCTTGTTCAACGTTTTCATATAGACACTCCTCTTTCCTATTGTACGCCAATGGCGCACAGCTTCCTGTCTCTTACACAAGGACGGGTGTTATTATAGCACATACGGCAGAGAAATGAAAGCGTTTTCAGACATTTTTCGTTCACAAATTTGCATTCAGGTCGGTGCCCATGGGGGTTTTCCGTTGATCTGTATTTGTGACAAGGACAGGTTTGCTTTTCAGGAAAAATAAAAGGGGCTGTTGCGCAAGGATAAAATCCAGTGCAACAGCTCCAGAGGTTTTTGTATTTTTATGCTCCCAGCGGCTGGGTGGGAGCAAGCTTCTGGTAGGCAAAGCGGGGCGAGCCGTCTGCCACATGGATGACACCGCAGCGGGTAAAGCCGTTCTTTTCCAGCAGATGCTGCATGACCTTGTTGTCGGCGTGGGTGTCGGCACGCAGGCTCTGGCAGTGCTCCATGCTCCAGTCCAGCACGGCCTTGCCCACGCCCTTGTGCTTTCCGGCCGATGCCAGACGGTGCACCGTGCCATAGGGCAGGGTATCGTCCAGCCACTGGCCGTCCTCAATGGCGGCGTAGGTGGGGTCCGCCCCCAGAATAAAGGCAAATACGGCCTCGATCTGGCCGTTGACCACATAGAGGAACAACCGGTTCGAGTCAATATCCTCCTCCAGCAGTTCCTGCGGCGGGAAATCATCCCCCCACTGGGTCGGGTTGCCAGATGCCTTCATGACTGCACGTGCATGGGCGTAGATCTTCAGGATCTGGGGCAAATCCCCTCTCACTGCTCCACGAAACATTCATTCCACCTCGTCTTTTCTGCGCTGCGCTCGGTCCGGCACAGCACTTTGAGAATTGTTCTTATTGTACTACAAATTACCATAAAAATCCAGTTCCCGCACCAAAGTACCTTAAAATGCTCCAAAACGGCAAAAAGCAGGGGCTGCTGCACTTTCGGCTAAAACGATGTGCAGCAGTCCCTGCTTTTAGAGTAAGTACCTTATGCGCTGGCGCGGCCATGGCCGGTGCGCACCAGCCGGTATTCCCGCGGGCTGAGACCATACCGCTCGTGGAACAGGCGGTAGAAATAACTGGTGTTCTCGTAGCCCACCAGAGAAATGATCTGCTGGATGTTCATGTCGCTGCGGCGCAGCAGGCGGGCAGCGGTCTCCATACGGTGCTTTTGCAGCAATTCCTTATAGGTGCGTCCGGTCTGGGCACGCACGCACTCGCTGACATATGCCAGCGAAACGCCGTACTCCCGTGCCACGTTGGAAAGGCTTGCTTCGCGGTAATTCTGGGTGATCTCTTTGAGTGCCGCCTGCACCAGTGCTTCGCGGCTGACCGTTCCGGCCCTGACTTCCGGCAGGATAGGATTCGTCTGTGTCATCTGCGTTTCCTCCGTAAAGGGTGCGGCGGGCGGGGACTGGGGGATGTCGGACGCCCGCCGCACAGGGAATGGCGGCTCCTGCCGCCCTACACCTCAGATACGAACCGACGCACCGGAATATTGCAGAAAGCTAAAAAATTTTTAGTCAATTTTCGTTGTAGGAGTCAGACCCCTCTCAGTCACGCCTGACGGCGTGCCAGCTCCCCCGAAGGGGGAGCTTTATCGGCACGAACCGGTAGATGCTTAAAAGCTCCCCCTTCGGGGGAGCTGGCGAACGCAGTGAGCCTGAGAGGGTTTTCGTCTTACAGAAAAAGACCGCTTCCGCACCGGGCAGAAACGGCCTTTTTCAGGAGAAATAAAGAAAACACGAACCCTCAAAAATGAGGAAGGGAAATGCTCAGAACATGCTCTCGTCCTTATAGCGGCCGGTGCGCACGAACTGCACCCACTCGGCCACATTCACGGCGTGGTCGCCGATGCGCTCCAGATACTTAATGACCATCAGCAGGTCCAGCGCTGCGTCCACCTTGCCGGGGTCTTCGGCGATCTCCTGCGCCAGCTGATGCTTGATGGCGTTGAAGTCGTAATCCACCTCGTCGTCTGCGGCGATCACCCTGCGGGCGGCATTTTCGTCCTCTGCCGTCAGGGCATCGAGGGCATCCAGGATCATCTGGTGGGCCTTTTTGCCCATGGCAATGGCCTGACTTACCGCCGGGTCGCCCTCTTTGCGGACGGTGACAAGGTGGGGGATGATCTCGGCGATGTCGGCGGCATGGTCGCCGATGCGCTCAATGTCCGTGACCACCTTCATGGCAGTGGAGATGCGGCGCAGATCGCCTGCCACCGGCTGCTGACGCAGCAGCAACGTCATGCAGCGGTGCTCGATATCCCGCTCCATATTGTTGATGCGGGCATCCCCCTTCACGATGGCCGCAGCCGCATCGGCATCAGCAACGCAGAGCGCTTCCAGAGCGTTCTCCACGGCATCGGCAGAGTTGCGGCCCATTTCGGTCAGCGAATTTTTCAGCGATTCCAGATCGGTGTCGTACTGTTTACGGATACTCATAGCTGTTTCCTCCTTTAACCGAACCGACCGGAAATGTAGTCCTCGGTGCGTTTATCCTGCGGTGCGCTGAAGATCTGGGCCGTGGGGCCCACTTCCACCAGCTCGCCCAGCAGGAAGAAGGCGGTGCGGTCGCTGATACGGGCCGCCTGCTGCATGTTGTGGGTAACGATGACCACCGTGTAGTTTTTCTTCAGCTCACTCATCAGCTCCTCCACCTTCATGGTGGAGCCGGGGTCCAGAGCACTGGTGGGCTCGTCCATCAGCAGCACTTCGGGCTTCACTGCCAGTGCGCGTGCGATGCACAGACGCTGCTGCTGGCCGCCGGAAAGGCCCAGCGCGCTCTTTTTCAGGCGGTCCTTCACCTCGTCCCACAGGGCCGCGCCCCGCAGAGAGCTTTCCACCAGCTCGTCCAGCTCAGCCTTATTGCGCACGCCGTGCAGCTTGGGGCCGTAGGTGATATTGTCGTAAATGCTCATGGGGAAGGGATTGGCCTTCTGGAACACCATGCCCACCCGGCGGCGCAGGTCTGTAAGCTGCATTTCCCGGGCAAAGATGTCCTCGCCCTTCAGCCGCACATCGCCCTCGATGCGCACATTCGGCACAAGGTCGTTCATGCGGTTGAGGGTCTTTAAAAAGGTGGACTTGCCGCAGCCGGAAGGGCCGATGAGAGCGGTGATCTCCCGCTCGCCCACGTCCAGCGAAATGCCTTTCAGCGCCTTGAAGTCGCCGTACCAGAGGTTCAGGTCTTTTGCCGATATCACCGGCACATTCGTGTTTTCCATAGAATACCTCATTGTTGAATTTCAACAGGAAGTTTACCGTTTCGACCCTTCCCGTGAAAAGGTAGATTTGAAAAATCCGCAGATTTTTCAAATCTACGAAATTAAAAATAATTTTCCGCTATTCATGGCCAGAGCGAATGCGGAGGCCATTTTGAACAGTAAAATCAAATTTTACTGTTTCTGTTTCAGCTTAGTCTTTGCCAGCCGCGCCGCAAGGTTGATGGCCAGCACCAGCACCAGCAGCACCGCGCCGATGCCCCATGCGGAATCAAAATCGCCGTCCTCAAAGGCACGCAGGTACAGCAGCACCGACAGGGTGGCACCGTTGGAGGTGTAGGCTTTGGCCACGCTCTTGGCAATGACCTCTGCGGCACCGGCGGTGAAGAGCAGGGCGGCACTTTCGCCCACGATGCGGCCCACAGCCAGAATGCAGCCGGTCACGATGCCGTCGATGCTGCAGGGCAGCACGATGGTGCGGATGATGTGCCACTTGCCTGCACCCAAGCCCATGGCACCCTCACGGTAGCCCTGCGGCACCGTCTTGAGGGATTCCTGCGTGGTTCGGATGATGGTGGGCAGGTTCATGACCACCAGCGTGAGTGAACCGGACAGCAGACAGGTCTGGAAGCCCAGCGCCTGACTGAACACCAGCATGCCCACCAGACCGTAGATGATGCTGGGGATGCCCGCCAGCGTTTCGTTGGTGAACTCAATGACCTCGATGAGCCGCCGGTTGGAGGCGTACTCGGTCAGGTAGACCGCCGCGCCCACGCCCAGAGGCAGTACGATCAGTAATGTCAGCACAATGACATACAGTGTGTTGAGGATGGCAGGCAGGATGCCGTCGGTCTTTTTCAGCACACTGGCAGTGGTAGAAAGGAACTTCCAGCTGATGTGGGGGATGCCCCGCACCAGCACCATGCCGATGATACCGGCCACCAGAACCATCACCAGAACGGCACTGGCCCAGACCAGTGCGGTCATGACCCGGTTCCACATCTGACGGGAAGGCGAAAGGCCCTTATTCATCGCGGCTTCCTCCCTTCAGCACAACGTTCAGCACAACATTGATGATCATGATAAAGACGAACAGCACCAGCGCGATGCTGAACAGCGCCTGCCGCTGCAGACCGCCGGCATAGCTCATCTCCTTGGCGATGGCGGTGGTCAGGAAGGTGACGCTGCGGAAGGGACTGTCCGGCATGTTGGGGCTGTTGCCTGCCACCATCATCACCGCCATGGCCTCGCCGATGGCACGGCCGATGCCCAGCACAATGCCTGCGGCAATGCCGCTTTTGGCTGCCGGAATGCTGATCTTGAACCATGTTTCGGTGTCGGTGGCACCCAGTGCCAGACTGCCCTGCTCATACTCCGGCGGCACGGCGTTCAGTGCCGTGACCGACACGGACACGATGCTGGGCAAAATCATGATGGAAAGCACCACGATAGCGCTCAGCAGGCAGGCACCGGAAGCCTTGCCGAAGGTCTTTGCCACGGCAGGCACCAGCACCTGCATGCCCAGCAGGCCGAACACCACGCTGGGGATGCCGGACAGCAGCTCGATGGCAGTAACCACCACGGTGCGCAGCTTGGGGTCGGCGGCCTTGGAGAGGAACACCGCCGTCAGCAGGCCGATGGGCACACCGATGATGGCAGCGCCCAGCGTGCCGTAGATGCTGGAAAGGATGAACGGCAGGATGCCGAACAGCGGCTGGGCCGCCGTGGAGGCCCACTTTGTGCCGAACAGGAATTGGAACAGGCCGATCTTGTGGATGGCCGGCACGCCGGAGATCACCATGTACACCGAGATAAGCACCACGCAGCCCACCGCCAGCATACCGCACAGGAAGAAGATGAAGTTCATCACCGCTTCCAGCCATTCGGCGAGGGTGCGGGGCAGCCGCACCCGGCTCAGATAGGATTTTTTGTTCATAGCTGAAATCCTTTATAAAAGCCGCGTCGGCCCGCAGAAACGGCAGCCCGACGCGGCAGTTTTCTTGTTCAGATGCGGGGCAGGCGGTTCGCCGGGGAAACTCCCCGGCAAACCACCCGGCAATTACTCGTTCACCGGCACAGCGCCTGCGGTGCGGATGAGGTCGGCAGCGTCCTTGCTGGTGGCAAAGTCCACAAAGGCCTGTGCCTGCTCAGACAGGGTCACGCTCTTGTTGGTGACGAACACGAAGGGACGCTGGATCTTGTAGCTGCCGTCCTTGACGGTGTCCTCGCTGCACTCCACACCCTCCACGGTGACCATGGCAACGGTGTCGCCCACAGCGGACAGGGAAGCGTAGCCGACGGCCAGAGGGTTGGCCTCCACAGCGCTGATGACTGCGCCGGTAGCGGTCAGCTCCTGTGCGTACTTGCAGCTGTCCTTCACGTCCACGATGCTCTCAAAGCCATCGCGGGTGCCGGAACCGGCCTCGCGGCCCACCAGAACGATCTCGCCGTCGTCGCCGCCCACATCCTTCCAGTTGGTGATCTCGCCGGTGAACATCTGCTTCAGCTGGTCCACGGTCAGGTCTGCCACCTTGCTGGCCTTGTTGACAACAATAGCGATGCCGTCCAGAGCCACGGTGGTGCCGTCCACGTCGTTCTTCTCGTCGTCCTTCAGGGCGCGGGAGGACAGGCCGATGTCCAGCGTCTTATCGGTAGCACCGGTGATACCTGCGCCGGAACCGGTGGGGTCGTAGCTGACGGTGACACCCGGCTCCACCTCGGCAAAGCCCTCGGTAAGGGCAGCGATGACGTTCTTCATAGAGGTAGAACCGCCGGTAGCCACATTGCCGGACAGGGTGCCTGCAGCGGTCTCAGCAGCGGCAGAAGAAGAGGTGGACTCCGCAGCAGAGGATGCCACAGTGGAAGAGGCTGCGCCGCCGCAGGCGGTCAGAGCCATAGCCGCAGCAGCAGCGCCGCAGACAGTGATAAACGAACGACGAGTGATCTTTTTCATAACCCTTTTCCTCCAATAAATGCCGAAATGCATTTCCGGCCGATGTTTTCTTGTTTCTATGTGTTTTCCTTGGGAACGGCCTTATTGTACCGCACCGCCGTGTGCGCTGCGACCATGTACGCGCAAAATGGAGGTAAAGCTTTTGCACAGGCTCCGGCGGCTGTGTCAAGCCTGCGTAAAGCCGGTATGAAAAGCCTGTACTCAAATTTTACAAACAGGATAAATATGCCGAAAATGCCATTTTCCGGCTGGGCAAAGTGACAAAAAGAGGGCTGCTCATGATATGGTGAGCAGCCCTCTTTAAAAAGGTTTCCTTCAATCAGCCAACAGGCTTTGTATTCGTCACTACGATCCGATTTTCCACTCTTGTCAGGTAAAGCATACCTTTTGCATTGTCGACATTAATGGTCAATTCTACCGGTGCGCCATCCAGGAATGCACCACTCGACTCATTGTTATCAAATTGCAGCTCCAGCTGGGTAACATTTTCTTTCTTATACGGGCCAAAAGCATTGGATGCCTGAAGCCTTCCACTGGTCGGCTTCAGCGTTTTCAGCTGGTTTTCCTTCACCTTCGCGGTAAACATTCCTTCATAAGGATATTCCACAAAGCCCTTACCGCTGCTGCTGTATGTCAGTTTCACCGTCGCAGTGATGCTGCCATTGCTTCCACTTCCGAGAACTGTGCCACCGACATTCCCCTTCGCATCGTACACTGCAACGATAAATGCACCAACGCGCACCTCGTTTTGTGCCGGTCCGCTGCCGCCGCAGCCGACCAGCACGCCAGACAAAGAGATTGCTGCAGCCGCAGCTGCTGCACTCTTCATAAAGGTACGCCGGGTCATTTTTTCTGCCATAACATTGCCCTCCTCTAAAAGCGTTTTTCTGTGCTTTTAGCGTACCACTTTTTGGGAGTCTGTCAACAAAAATATGACAAAAAGGCGCTCTGTACACATAATTTGCACAGAGCGCCTTCTGCTCAGCAGTATTTTGTTCCGTCCGGGCAGTAGAACTGCACGTACTTCTGCCACTCGGTCTCGCTGATGGTGCGGCGGTAGCAGTCCACCAGGGCATCCACGGCCTGCCGGTCCGCAAAGGTACCGGCACCCGGGCAGTCCAGCACCAGAATGCGGAACCATGCATCAAACAGGTGCTCGGTGAAGCCGGTGTCCCGCGCGCCGCACCGGGAGTAAAAGCCCAGCCGCCGCACAGCCATAGCTTCGTCCTCCGCCTTATCCGGGCATTCGGCCTCAATGAGGATGGCCTGCGCACCGCGCTCGTGCTGCGGCAGATCGGCCAGCAGCTGCGCGCCCAGCCCTGCAGAACGGTATTCCGGCAGCACGGCAAAGTAATCCAGCTGGCTCACCCTGCTGCCTGCCGGGCGCACCATGAGCAGGTACGCCGCCAGTGTTTCGCCGTCGAACACGCCCCATGTGTGGGCGGTGCCGTCCGCTTCGCTGTTCAGGATCATGCTCAGGGGCTTTAGCTCCGTGGGCGGAAAGTCCCGCCGCATTTCGTCCAGATAGACCCGCGTCAGTTCTTTTTCGTTCAGTTTCCGCCAGCTGTACACTTTGCTCATGGTTTTTCCTCCCGTATCTGCCTTTTGAACCAGTATAGCACACTCCGCGCGGGAACGCAAAAAGCCGCCGGAAGCGGCAGGTTCTGCCCTTCTCCCGGCGGCTTTTATGGGAATGCAGGAGCAACCAGTCTCCCGCACAAACTCCGTTCAGAATGCTGTGTGCGTTACAGCATCTTCTTCAGCTCGTCGTACACGAACTGGACCTTAGTGCCGATGATCACCTGGCAAGCGTTCTTGCTGGGGCGGATGACACCGGCAGCACCAGCGGCCTTGACAGCCTTCTCGTCCACCTTGGCGTTATCCTTGACCTCAAAGCGCAGACGGGTTGCGCAGTAACCAACTTCCTTCACGTTCTCCTTGCCGCCGACAGCAGCCAGAACAGCGGAAGCGACTTCGGTATAGTTGTTGTTTGCCAGAACGACCTTCTTCTCGGCCTCTTCGTCCTCGTCCTCACGGCCGGGGGTCTTCAGGTCGAACTTGGTGATGGCAAAGTAGAACACTGCGTAGAACACCACGAAGGCTGCGATGCCCAGAGGAATGATCATCCAGGTCTTGGCAGCTGCGGGCAGGGAAGCGGAGAACACCAGGTCGGTAGCACCTGCAGAGAAGCAGAAGCCGGCACGGAAACCGGAGTAGTAGGTGATGATGGTGAAGATGCCGTACAGAGCAGCGTACACAACGTACAGCGGGAAGCACAGGAACATGAAGCCGAACTCGAAGGGCTCGGTAACGCCGCAGACGAATGCGCAGATTGCAGCAGACAGAACCAGACCGATGGCGGCCTTCTTGTTCTTAGCGGTCTTGACCATAGCCAGAGCAGCACCGGCAATACCGAACATCATGCAGGGGAAGAAGCCGGACATGTACATGCCAAGGCTCCAGCCCACATCAGCAGAGGTCTCGCCAGCCCAGAAGTGGCTCAGGTCGCCCAGACCGATGGTATCGAACCAGAACACGTTGTTCAGAGCGTGGTGCAGACCGGTGGGGATGAGCAGACGGTTCAGGAAGGCGTAGATGCCAGCGCCGATGCCGTCCATGCCAGCGATGCCGTTGCCGATTGCGACCAGAGCGTCGAAGATGACGGGCCAGACGAACAGCAGAACAACGGACACCAGAATGGAGATCAGACCGGTAGCGATTGCAACGAAGCGCTTGCCGGAGAAGAATGCCAGCCAGTCAGGCAGCTGGATATCCTTGAACTTGTTGTAGCAGGCAGCGCCCACAACAGCGGCCAGAATGCCGATGAAGGAGTTGCCGGCGACCTTCTGGAAGGCGATGTAGGTAGCAGTGCCTTCTTCCAGGTGACGGACCATGCCGACCACACCGGGGTTCAGCAGCTGCTGCATCATCAGGAAGCTGACCAGACCGGCCAGACCTGCGGTGCCGTCGTTGTCTGCAAGGCCGACAGCGGCACCAATGGCAAACAGCCATGCCATGTTATCGATCAGAGCGCCGCCTGCCTTGACCAGCAGGAAGCCAACGGTGTAAGCTGCACCGGAGGTTGCAGCACCGGGAACGCCCATAACGCCCGGAGCAAGGGCATAACCAAGACCCATCAGGATGCCGCAGATCGGCAGGACCGCGACGGGAAGCATCAAAGCTTTGCCCAGTTTCTGGAGATACTTCATCATAAAGCACATTCCTCCTTAAGAAATGTTTGTGTTTACAGACGCCTCTGGTTGCAGGCCGTCCATAATTCCGTAATAGAATAGTAACATATTTCCGCAAAAAAAGAAAGTCCCTTTCGCCTTTTTTCTATCAAAATGCATCAAAAGTCCTCATTTGGCAGTTTTTCAGTCGATAATTTTTGGGTTTTCCGCACAAGGGTCGTCTTTGTGTTGAAAATTCTTTTCTTTTTACGTACATTTTGCCCAAAGGCTTGCATCCCACAGCCGAATCGGGTACTATACTATTATAAGAAAAGCGGGAACCCGAAGGAGGTTTATTTTATGGAATGGACTGATATCCGCCTGACCGTGGCCAAGGCCGACGCCGACAACGCCGAAGCCGTTGCCACCATGATCGCCGAGGGCGGCATCTATATCGAAGACTACAGCGACATCGAGCAGCAGGTGGCCGAGATCGCCCATGTGGATCTGATCGAGCAGGAGCTGCTGGACAAGCCCCGCGATACCGTTATCATCCATATGTATCTGGAGCCGGGCGCTTCCCCCGTGGAAACGCTGGCCCTCATTGCCGCCCGCATGGAAGCTGCAAACATCGCCTACACCGTGGAGACCGAGGGCGTGGAGCAGGAGGACTGGCAGAACGGCTGGCGCAAGTATTACCACCCCCTGGAGATCGGCAAACGGCTGGCGGTGGTGCCCTCGTGGCAGCAGTACGACACTGACCGGGTAAAGCTGATCCTTGACCCGGGCCTTGCCTTCGGCACCGGCGGCCACGAGACCACCAGCCTGTGCATGGAAGCGCTGGACGAGCGGGTGACCGGCGACGAGCGGGTGCTGGACATCGGCACCGGCAGCGGCATCCTTGCCATTGCGGCGCTGAAGCTGGGCGCTGCCGTGGCCGAGGGCGTGGACATCGACCCTGTGGCCGTGCGCACCGCAGGCGAGAACGCCGCGTTGAACGGCGTGCAGGACAAGCTGACCGTGCTGGTGGGCGACCTTTCCGATAAGGCCAGCGGCAAATACGACATCATCACCGCCAACATCGTGGCCAACGCCATCCTGTCTCTGGCTCCTGCCGTGCCGGGACTGATGGCGGAGGGTGCCACCTTTATTGCCAGCGGCATCATCGACAGCCGCAAGGACGAAGTGATCGCCGGGCTGGAAAAGGCCGGCCTTGCCGTTGTGGAAGTGAAGGAGAAGCGCGGCTGGGAGTGCATCGTCTGCAAGAAAGCGTAATTACAGAAGCTTTCATGATTTCTTTCAGCTGGCTTGCCCTCTCCGTCACCTTCGGTGCCACCTCTCCCAAAGGGAGAGGCCTTGGCAAAGAGATGAAGTTTGCGTGGACTGCCAAGGGCTCCCACTTTGAGGAAAGACTTCCCCCGGCCGGGGGAAGATGTCACCGTAGGTGACAAAAGGGGGAATCTGGATTTGCGAAGCAAAGACTGAGAGGGCGAGGACGTTTAAGGAGAACCACTATGCCGCACCGTTATTTTACCACCGAGATCTCTGACGGCACCGCCACCCTGCGCGGGGCCGACGCCCACCATCTTGCCCGTGTGATGCGCGCAAGGCTGGGCGATACTGTCATTCTATGCGACGGCAATGCCGTGGAATACACCGCCACCATCACCGGCTTTGGCGATGAGTGTGTGGAGTTCCGGGTGGAGCCGGGCTATCCCAGCGCCGCCGAACCCAGCGTGGAGGTCACTCTGCTGGCCGGTTACCCCAAGCAGGACAAGCTGGAGCAGATCATCAAGCACGGCGTGGAGCTGGGCGCAGCCCACATCGTGCCCTTCTTCAGCCGGTATTGCGTGGCCGCGCCCAAAAAAGAGGAGCAGAAGAACGAGCGCTACAACCGCATTGCGGTGGAAGCCGCCAAGCAGTGCGGCCGGGGCATTCTGCCGGATGTGGCCCTGCCGCTGGCAAACTTCGGGGCCGTGTGCCGCACCTTTGCACAGTACGACCTTGTGCTGTTCTGCTACGAGTGCGGCGGCGCGCCCCTGCGCGACCTGCTGGCCGCAGCAAAGCCCGCCGATGGTGAAAAGCTGAAAATCGCCATCGTGACCGGAGCCGAGGGCGGCTTTGCCGCCGAGGAAGCCGAGATGGCTGCAAAGGCCGGTGCCAGAACGGTGGGCCTTGGCCCCCGCATCCTGCGGTGCGAGACCGCCCCGCTGGCCGTGCTTGCTTCGGTCATGACCCTGACGGGGAATCTGGAGTAACCCTATCTGCTATTATAAAAGCCAAGGGGCTGTTGCACATACGACAGCCTCTATTTTTGTACGAATAGGCGTAAGAATCAAGCAGCATCAATGCCCAAAACAAAAGCATATGCAATAAATTTTCTCAAAAATCAGGAATTTTCGATGGATTTGTGATGCACATGCTTTTTGAATTTTTCGATTATACGTTTGATTTTAAAAATGGCTGCTGCACTTTCGGCTAAAACGATGTGCAGCAGCCCCTCTCTTTTTAATCTTTTATTTGCAGGATTTTTTGATATATATCTTTTCTTTCAGGAGTTGTCCACAATTCAAATCCACCTTTTTCTATTTTGTCAAAGGATAGTTGAATTGCATTTTTAGGATTAACATAATCCCCATATACTTCCATTTCTCCATTGAATCTTTTAAAAATAGCTTTTATACTTTCTGTGCTGTTATCTACTCCAATCCATCCCCTTTCCATGTCAAAGGCTGCCTCCAATGTCGTTCCACTCCCTGCAAAGCAATCCATCACAAGATCACCTTTATTAGAGGATGCTCCAATTATCATCCTTAACATTTCATAATTTTTTTCTGTCGGATACCCCGTTGTTCTTTGTGACTGATTTATGCTATCTCTATAGTCAAGCCATATGTCTTGAACTGGTATGCCTTTTTGCGGATCACAATACACCATTCTTCTTGGATTTCCTGTTGGACTCCAGTATATTTCTCCGGCTTTATCAAGTTCGTCTAATTTTTCTGGCGTATACTGCCAGTGTTTTCCCTTTGGCGGGAGTTTTCCTCTCCATTCCTTTCCCGTTTCTCCGTTCCTAATGCCCGGTGCATGAATCGGAACCTTTTTATATCGCCGCCCAGTTTTTTCATCAATGCATGGATACTGTTCTATCATTTTTTCATATTGCCATGGTTCATAAGGTCTGTTCCATACATAGTCAGACGTTTTAGAATAGAACAAGATATAATCCGATACATTTCCGTATGTATTTTTCGTGTAATTTTTGGTGCTACATTTTTTTCTGGTTATAAACGCTCTGCAATTTTTCTCACCAAACACTTCATCCATAATCAATTTCATTGTGAACGCCATATTACCATCCAAATGAAGGTAAATACTCCCGTTTGGCTTTAATAATTCTCTCATGACAATCAATCTTTGTCGTAGGAATTCAACATATTCGCCGCCACACAATGAATCACTGTATGCATGTATCTGTTCACGGTTCACAAAATTAAAACTTGTTGCAAAAGGTGGGTCAATATAAATAAGTGCTATCTTACCTTTCAGCCCATTATTCATCATAAATAGCAGCGCATCCATATTGTCCCCAAAAAAGAGTTTATTCTCCCCACTCTCATTTGCTGTTTCTATTTTTTTAAAAGTCTTATAGGATTTGCTTAATATATTTTCTTCCTTTTCCTTTCCATCATACACAATCTGGACTTTAATCGTCTCTTTTTTTCGTCTCGCAGTTTCCTTCGAGGGAACTCCGGTCGCCATTTTATCACTCTCCCTTTATCCACTCTTCCGTCAAACGTTCATCTATCATTCTTAGCGTAACAACTTTAACTTCACCATTGTGACGTTCCTCTATTTTAGAGTAATCCTCCCACATAGAGCCTAAAAGCAAACCCGGCCCGTCATTTAAAAATATCACCTTCGTATGAAGTCCATGCTCATGGACATACTGCAGCACCTCATCTGCACAATTTTTATATCCGCCTGTGCGGTCATCTTCTTGCGCACCTCCTCTATCACCATCGTAGCGTGCAAGGCCCACAGCATAAATTTCCTTTTTATCTTTGGAGGATATCACAAAGTCCAACGGGCGGCTTGTGTTCGGGTAATCTTTCCATATTTTTGATGCTTGCACATCTGCCCCTGCTCCTCGCGGCCCCCAAACACACAAATCCGGAAACTTCAATTGCATCATATCGAAGAATTTATCTGTCAAATCATATCCCTTTCTTCCTCGATCTTTATATTCCCATAACAACGCGCACAGTGCTTCATCCGGCATAGGACGTGCATCGAATTTCGCCTGCACTTCATGAATTGGCCGAAATTCGTCTCCGAACTCTCTGCAAATTTTGCTTGCCTGTGACTTTTTCTTCAACATTTCCACTGGTGTTTCCGGTGAAACGTACTTTCTGAACACTCTGCAAAGCTGTATTCTCATCCATGAACTTGGTGTCTGAGCAACATTTATAAGTAGCGCCTTTGAACTCTCAGACTGTTTTATAAGTCTTGAAAATGTCTCAAGTACCGGCGTGTACAATCGACATGCATCTTCTAGAATATCCGGATAATATTCACCTGTAGAAAGTGTTATATAATTCCGTCGTTCTTCCGGTTTAAAATCTCTGAAACACCGCATTTTACTCTCTCCTAATTTTTATATCCGTTATATTCACGACTCTGCTTCCAGCAGAGCTTTCTTCACATTCAAAAGGTTCTGCGGGCTCACCGAGAAGCTGCGCAGGCCCAGCTGCAAATACTGCACCGTGTTGGCCGGGTTGCCCACCGCAAGGCCGCAGATAGTCACCGGCACATTGCGCACCTTTGCGGCATCCATCACCATAGTGATGAGCTTTTTCATGGCCTTGCTGGCCGGGCGGTAGTAGTGCTCGGCGCTGGCAAGCTCCCGGTCTGCCGCGTGGGTGTACTGGGTCAGGTCGTTGGTGCCGACCACAAGAAAATCGACCCCGTGCTCTACAAATTCCTCAGCGGTCAGGCAGGCAGCGGGTACGCTGAGCATCACGCCGAACTTTGTATCTTCGTTGAACGCCACGCCGCGCTCCCGCAGGTGCTCGCGGCAGCGCTCCACCACACGCATGGCTGCGTCCCAGTCCTCCACATTCGTCACCATGGGGAACATCACCCGCAGCGGGCCGCGGGCGGCGGCGCGCAGCAGTGCACAGAGCTGCGTCTCGAACTGGTGGGGCTGGCGCAGACTGTTGCGGATGCCCCGCAGGCCAAGCTTGGAAGACTGCAGGCCCTGATAGGCGTCGGAAATGGTGCGGTCTGAGCCAAAGTCGAAGGTGCGCACCGTTACCGGGCAGCCCTTGGCGGCAGCAAGACAGGAGCAGTAGAAGAAATACTGTTCCTGCTCATCGAGGATGCGGCCCGGCAGCATCATGTAGCCGGTGCGCAGCAGGCCCACGCCCTGTGCGCCGGACTGCATGGCCGTGTCGATGTCCTCCGGCCCAAAGCAGTTGGCCAGCAGCTCAAAGGGCTGGCCGTCCTTTGTCCTGTTGGGCAGAGCATGCAGCTGCCCCATCTCTTCGTTCTCGCGCTGCAGCTCGCAGATGCGGGTCTCGGCCTGCTGGCGGGCGGCAGCGTCCGGGTCCAGCGTGCACTGGCCCCCGGTGGCATCCAAAATCACGGTGCGGCCGTCGCAGTCGTCCAGAAAATCCCGGCCCACCTGCACGATGCCCGGGATATTCATTGCCCGGGCAATGATGGCCGCGTGGCTCTGGCCGCTGCCCTCTGCCGTGATGATGCCAAGGATCATACCGGAGGGCACGCTGAACAGGTCGGTGGGCATCAGCCGCTCTGCGGCAAGGATCACCGGGTGATCCAGCGCCAGCCACATGCGGGGGCGGTTGGTGATGATGTTGATGACCCGGCGGCTTGCGTCGAGAATATCCACACTGCGCAGCTGCATGTAAGGGTTATCCTTCATGTTGGCCAGCTGGTCGGCGTAGCGCTGGCCCACCTGATTCATGGCCGCTGCCGCGCCAATGCCTGCATTGATGCAGAAGCGCACCTCGTTCATCATGCCCTCGTCGTCCAGCATCATGCTCTGGAACTGGAAGATGGCCTGCTCGCTGGGTGCGGCACGGTCTGCCATGGATTCCAGCTCGTCCTGTGCGGTGCGGATGGCATCGGTGAGCAGCTGCAGCTCCCGGGACGGTTTAAAGGGGCCCACGGTCGTGGTCTCCACATGGTGCTCCAGACGGCTCACCTGCCCCAGCACAAGGCCGGGAGAAGCGCAGGAACCTTTATACACTTTCATGTTCGGTCACCTCCGGCAAAAGCTCGGCTTCCGGCGTGGTCAGGGTGCGCCAGACCAGCGCCTGCAAAAAGGTATTGGGCAGCAGCGCGGCCAGTGCGGCCCGCGCCGCATCGGCACTGCCCTCAAACAGCGGTGCAAAGCTCTGCATCCGTGCCTGATCGCACTTTGCAAGGAATGCATCGCACAACGTATGGGTGGTGTAGTAATGGGCCGGGTCCACACCGGCATCTTCCGCGGCGGCTTCCAGCGGGGCAAGGTCGGCATCCTTCATCTTGGCCAGCAGCAGGGCCGCATCCGCCGTCAGGGTGACCGGGTATTTCTCCCGCACGGCCTTTTGCACCCGCTCAAATTTTGCGTGGAACGCAGCAGCGTCCGTGCAGCTCTGGGCATCACAGGAGACAGCATAGGCACACCCCCGCAGATATCCCATAGCGCGGCGGGTATCATAGTAGCCCAGCTCGATATTGCGGCGGGCGGTGTCGGGGTCAAAGTGCAGGATATCGCCCAGCTCCCAGTAGCTGCGCACCATCACGGTGGGCAGGCCGGTGAGGTTGGGGCGGGTGATGCCCACGCCTTCCAGATCGACGCACACCAGTTCATCCGCGCCCATGCGTTTGGCAAGACCGGTGGGCATGTTGTCGCTGTAGCCGCCATCCAGAAACTTGACCCCGTCGATCTCCCGCGCACGCAGCGCCGGGAAGCAGGCAGCGGAGGCCATCAGGTAGTCCTTGACCTTTCCTGCCGGGATCTCGTCCAGCGTCAGCTCCCGGGGCTTTAAGCCCCGCTGCTCCACCGTGACAAGGCCGAAGCGGATGGGAGCCGCGCGCAGGGCATCCTCGTCCAGAACCCGCTCCACGATCTCTTCCAGCGGGGTCACATCCATGCCGCCGGCTTTCACCACGCTGCGCAGGAACTGGTGCAGGGCCGAAAGGTCGGCATCCTCCTCCGGCAGCTCCATCACATCCTTGCTGCGGATGGCCAGCCACATATCGCGGGCCGTCTCGTACTGGTCCAGCACGAACATGGCACCGTTCAGGCTGCCAACGCTGGTGCCGGTAATGATCTGCGGGTGCCAGTCCAGCTCCATCAGCGCGCGCCACACGCCCACCTGATAGCTGCCCCTGGCTCCGCCGCCCGCCAGCACCAGAGCTTTGCACGGCGCACTGCGTTCATCCATTGCATCCGCCTCCTTTGATCGTTTCCGGTTTTGTTCAGATTATAGCATATTTCCAGAGAAATTTCTTCCGTTTTTTGTAAATTGATGCCTTTCTCCCGGCAAAGAAACATGGTATACTTGTCAGGATTTCAAAAGGAGGCATTCTCATGCACTGCAAGCAATGGATTTTTGATATGGACGGCACCCTGACCGACAGCATGACCGTGGTGTGGGAGGGTGCCCCCGACGCACTGCTGCGCCGCTATGGCCGCACCCCGCGGGGGGATCTGCGCGCCACACTGCTGAACATGGGAATGCAGGAGGGCGCACAGTATCTGATCCGGGAGTACGGTCTGCCGCTGACCGAGGAAAGCTATTTTTCCGTGATGCGCGAGGTGATCGCCGAATTGTACGAGACCGTGGAGCTGAAACCCGGCGTGCGCACGATGCTGGCAAAGCTGCAGGCCGAGGGCGCACGCATGTGCATCTGCTCCAACACCTGGGCCGAACAGTGCCGCACCGTGCTTACCCGGCTTGGCATCGCGCAGTATTTCTCCTTCATCGTGGAAGCGCGGGGCGTGCTGCACAAAAGCCGCCCGGAGGTGTTCTTTGAGTGCATGAGCCGTCTGGGCGGTGCAGACCCCGCCGCCTGCGCCGTGTGCGAGGATGCCGTATACGCCGCCGCCACCGCCCACAAGGCCGGGTATTACGTCATTGGCATTGCAGACCGCACCTCTGCCGCCGACGAGCCGGAGATGCGCCGCATCTGCAGCCAGTTCGTGCCCCGGTGGGATGCGCTGGACTGGACACGTGTGTAAGAAAAAAGGGCCGCAGCGTGCGGTTCTTTTCTTTATCTGATCCTTCTTTGCTCTTGCATTTTGTGCGCAAGAAGAGTATGATATTATAAATAGGACTGCCCCAAGGGGGAAGTGTCCTCATTTGTGAGAATACACTCTGTGATTTTTAATATAAAGGTATAATATCCGTAAAGAGGAGACCTTCCGTCATGAACAACCCACTCGTCAGCATTATCGTGCCTGTGTACAACGTGCAGAATAGTGTTGCCCGCTGTCTGGAGAGCATTTGTGCCCAGACATGGAAGAATATCGAGGTCATTCTGGTCAACGACGGGTCCCGGGACGAAAGCTTTTCCATCTGTGAGCAATTCCGTGAAAAGGACCCCCGCATCGTTCTGGTGGACAAATCCAATTCCGGTGTGTCGGAGACCCGCAACTGCGGCATGTCCCTTGCAAGGGGCAAGTATGTGCAGTTTGTGGACAGCGACGATTATCTCGACCCTGATTTTACCGAGCGGCTGGTGACTGCCGCCGAAGCGAACAACGCCGATCTGGTCATTGCACCTTACTGGATGGTGATTCCCGCCAACTCTTCCAAGGCCACGCAGGCACTGGAAAACCTGCAGGAGAACCTTGGCATCGATGCCGAGAAAAAGCCCGATGATATCCGTGAATACGGCTTCCTGCCCGAGGGCATCTACGACCGCGATACCTTTGCCCTGCGCCTGATGGAGAAGCCCGCATCCTTCTTCTACAGCGTGCTGTGGAACAAGCTCTACCGCCGGGATATTCTGGCAGACCATCATCTTCAGTTCACCAGCGAGGTGCGCTGGGCCGAAGACCTGGTTTTCAACCTGGAATACATTTTGTACGCCAATGTTTTCGTATCCATTTCCAAAGCGGGCTACCACTATGTGCAGAACCCGCAGAGCATCTGCCACACCCAGATCAATCTGGCTTCCATCGTGCAGAACAAACTGCAGGTGTTCCGCTATTACAAGGAGCTGTACACAAAGCTGGGCCTGTACGATCAAGTGCAGCCGCAGCTGTATAAATTCCTGACCGCGTTCTCCGAGAACGCCTATCCCTCCGGTTCTCCCCAGAAGATCATCATGGACATGGCCAACCACTGGGGCTTTGGTGTTCTGGATGCTTCCGACAAGGAAAAGAAACACAAAACCGAACCCGATGCCTGATCTCCGGGCACGAAAAAAAGAGCCGTGAAAGCGGCTCTTTTTTGTTTGCCATTTTACCGGTCGATCCAGCTGCGGAAGGCTTCGCGCACTGCACCCTCCCGTCCGCGCGGGATGGGAATGCGCGCACCGCTGCACATCTGCAGCTCGCCCGCCGTCAGCAGCTGTGCCGCCGCCAGATTGACCACATAGGAGCGGTGCGGCTGCAAAAAACGCCCGTCTTCCAGCAGCGGCTTTGCTACCTCGGCAAAGGACACCCGCAGCGAAAGGGACACCACATCCTCGCCGCTGAGCAGATGGAAGTGCACCACATGGTGGGTGCACTCCAGATATTCGATCTGCGCATAGGCCAGCGCCCGCAGGCCTTCGGCGGTGACAACGGTCATTGCCGGGCCGTACTCCGGCTCTGTGGCGCGGGCAAGCAGGGCCGAAAGCTCCTGCTGGTGCACCGGCAGAAGCAGATACTGCATGGCATCCACCCGGAAAGCACTGTAGGCGTGGGCCGGTGTGCGGGCCGCAAAGGCCAGCGGAGCCCTGCGGCCCCGGCGGCGCAGCTCCGCAGCCGCCGAAAGCCCTGCCGGGGCCGCTACAGCGCCCAGCTCGATGAGATACAGGTCAAACCGTTCTCCCTCGGTGTCCCGGCGCAGCAGCGCATCTGCATCCGGCAGCTGCTGCACGATGCACGCATCCTGCCGCCGGGCAAAATATTCCATGCACTGGCGTTCCAGCCCGCTGCGCAAGGCCGCGTCCGGGCTGCATACCGCAATGTGAAATACCATCTCACATTCTCCTTTCCGCCAGCCGCCCGCCTTGATTTTTGCGCAGGGCTGGAGTATGATAAATAAAACTTTGCTGCATCGAAAAAAGAAAAAACGGAGGGACCCGCCATGCCGCAGCCGCTTGTCAGCGTTATTGTGCCCGCCTATAACGCGGCGGGCTTCATCTCCCGCTGTGTGGAAAGCATCACATCCCAGAGCTACCCGGAGCTTGAGATTCTTCTGCTGAACGACGGCTCCACCGACGACACCCTTGCTGTCTGCCGGAAGCTTGCTGCCGCCGACAGCCGCATCCGTGTGGTGGACAAGCCCAACACCGGCGCAGCAGACACCCGCAGCTGCGGCCTTGCCCTTGCCCACGGCGAATACATCCAGTTTGCGGACAGCGACGATCACCTGCTGCCGGGCTGCACCGCAAACCTGGTGGCTGCTATGCAGCGCAGCCATGCCGACCTTGTGCTGGCTCCCTACCGGATGATGGTGCCCCGCAAGGATGGCGGCTATGACACCCGGGAGTACAGCCTGCTGCCCGCCGGGGTGTACAACAAGGTGGATTACCTGTGGCAGCTCATCGGCAATGCCGCTGCCTTTTACTACGGCGTGCTCTGGAACAAGCTCTACCGCCGGGATCTCATCCAGATGGCGCACATCCGGTTCGAGCATGTGGTATACGCCGAGGACCAGCTGTTCAACACCCGGTATCTGCAGGTGGCACAGCGGTTTGCCGCCATCGACGAAGCCGCCTACTGCTACATCCAGAACCCGCAGAGCGTATGCCATACGCAGGTGAGCGCGGCGGACATGCTGCGCCACCGCAGCCGGATGTACCACACCTACAAGGAACTGTGCATCCAGCTGGGCGTGTACGATAAATTCCGCCTGCGGCTGCACGGCATCTATCTGAGCCTGTTTGAAAGCCCTCTGCCCAACGGCCCGGTGCAGAAGCTTTCCGACGCATTTGCCCGCACCCACAGCCGCATCTGAGAAAAGGAGAACCTATGGAATTTCCCCTTGTAAGCATCATCGTGCCCATGTACAACACTGCCGGGTGCATTGCCCGCTGTGTCAAAAGCATCTGCGCCCAGACTTATAAAAGCATTGAGATCCTGCTGCTGAACGATGGCTCCACCGACGACACCCTTGCCGTTTGCCGCGCCCTTGCCGCCAGCGACCACCGCATTGCACTGGTGGATAAAACCAACACCGGCGCAGCGGACACCCGCAATCAGGGCATTGCGCTGGCCCACGGCAAATACATCCAGTTTGTGGACAGCGACGACTGGCTGGCCCCCGATTTTACGGAAAAGCTGGTCTCCGCCGCCGAGGCCCACACCGCCGATCTTGTGATCGCGCCCTTCTGGATGGTGTACCCGGAAAACTATGTGGAGCACATCCGCCCATGGGAAAAGGCGCTGCAGCATGTGCTCCAGCGCAATCCGCCCCGCACCCGGGCCTATGGCTATCTGCCTGCCGGGGTATACACCGGACAGGAATACGCAAAGCATCTGATCCAGAAGCCGAACACCTTCTACTATGGCAGCCCCTGCAACAAGCTCTACCGCCGTGACCTCCTGCGGAAGCACAGCCTTCATTTCCGCAAAGAATTGTTTGCGGAGGATCAGCTGTTCAACACCGAATATCTGCGCTATGTGCGCACCGCCGTTTCCATCCCGGACATCGGCTATTACTACCTGCAGAACGGCCAGAGCGTCTCCCACTCCAGAGTGACCACCGCCGACATCCTTTCGCTGCGGCGGCGGGTGATGCTCCTGTACCGGGACATCTACACCGAACTTGGCATCTACCCGGAGACCCGGGCCGCCATTCTGCGTTCGCCCTTTGGCGAAAACGAGTTCACTCTTCCGCCGCTGGACACCCCACAGACGCACTGCTGCAAGCTGTGACCCTATAAAAAGCACCCGGCTGCCGCCGAGAGCCGCTCTGGCTCCTGCACGGCTCCGGGTGTTTTTTGCGCTTTCTCAGCAGCCGATGGCGGCACACTTCTCCGCCAGCCAGCTGCGCTCTTCGTCGTTCAGGTGCGGTGCCAGCTTTGCAAACACCTGACGGTGGTAATCGTTCAGCCATGCGATCTCGTCCTTATCCAGCACACCGGGCAGGATGGGAGAGGTGGCAATGGGCACGAACATCAGCGGTTCAAAACGAAGGAAGGTACCGTACTGGTTATCGGCCTTGTGCACGCACACCAGCTCGTTCTCGATGCGGATGCCCACGAGGTCGGTCTCGTAAACGCCCGGCTCGTCGGTGACCACCATGCCGGGACGCATCCGGGTGGTGTTGCGGCTGTTCAGGGCATGGGGGCCTTCGTGCACGTTGCCCACAAAGCTGACGCTGTGACCGGTGCCGCAGCGGTAGTTGATGAGGTGCCGCCACAGCGGTTCCCGGGCAATGGTGTCGATCATCTTACACTCGCAGTAATCCAGCCAGACGGCCTTGGCAAGGTCGATGTGGCTCTGCAGAGTCCATGTGTAGAAGCGCTTTTCGTCCTCGGTCAGCGGGCCAAGCGGGTAGGTGCGGGTGATGTCGGTGGTGCCGTCCATGTAGGTGGCACCGCTGTCCACCAGCAGAAAGCCCTTCTTTTCCAGCACAGCGTGATCTTCCGGGGTGGCGTGGTAGTGCATCATGGCTGCGTTGCCGCCGTAGGCCGCAATGGTGCCAAAGCTTTCCACAAGGAATTTATCGTCCGCACTGCGGTACTTGTGCAGAATTTCATCCACCGTCAGCTCGGTCAGGGTCTCACCGGCAGCAAGACGGCTTTCCAGCTCGATCTGGAACCGCACCATGGCCACAGCGTCCCGGATATGGGCCTGCTTTGTGTGGGCAAGCTCCGTTTCGTTCTTCACGCCCTTCATCATCAGCAGCGGGTCGGTGCCGTCCTTCACGGTGAGGGCAGGGTTCTGCTCCAGCACCTGATACACGGCGTAGTTCACCGTAGCGCACTCGGCCAGCACGGTCTGGGGTTCCGTCTCAGCAGCGAGGAACTTCAGCACATCGTCGTACTCCGCCAGCGTGATGCCGTTGGCCTCCAGCTCTGCCCGGGCTTCCGGGGCCACGCGGGCTGTGTTGATGAAGAGCACCGCGCGGCTGGGGGTCACATAGCAGTAGGCCATGGCATAGGGAGTGCACTCAATGTCCATGGCGCGCAGGTTCAAAAGCCATGCCAGATTATCCAGCTTGCCCACAAACTGAGCGGTGCAGCCCAGCTCCTTGAGCTTGCTGCGCAGCTGATCCAGCTTTTCCGCCGGGGAGAAGCCCGCATATTCCTTCGGCAGGATCCACGCTGGGGTATCCGGCAGGGCAGGGCGGCCCTCCGTCCACAGCTCGTCCTCAAGGTTCAGGGTCTTGATGGAAGCGCCCTTCTTTTCCAGTGCCTTTTTCAGGTCGTTCACGAGGGCCGTGCTGGCGGTCAGGCCGCACAGGCCCAGTGCTTCGCCCTCATTCAGGGCATTTGCGCAGTATTCCTCCACGGTGGGCACGCCGGGTTCCCCCATGCGCTGCAGCTTGATCTCGGTACCCGCAATTTCCTTCTCGGCCTGCACAAAATAACGGCCGTCGGCCCACAGGGCGCTCTCGGTGCGGGTGACCACGAAGTTGGAGTTCTCGCCGTGGAACCCGGAGAACCAGGTCAGGCTGGTGTAATGGCAGGGCAGGTATTCGCTGGCGTGGGGATCACCCACAGGGATCAGATAAACGGCCACGCCGTTTGCAGCCATGGCGGCACGCAGCGCGGCAAGGCGCTCGGGTACGGTATTCATGCTCATAATGACAGCTTCCTTTTTTCTATGGCCGGACCGCCGGAAAAGCCCCCGGCGGCAGGGAATTTTTCTGTGTCCTATTGTATCATTCCGGGAAAAAGATTGCAATGCAGGGGCGGGACGGTTTGGAATGACCTCCGCTGCCGGAGAGCATCCTCGCCCTCTCAGTCTCGCATTCGCTCGACAGCTCCCCCAAAGTGGGAGCCTTTGGCAGTCCATGCAAAGTATATCATTATGCCAAGGCCTCTCCCTTTGGGAGAGGTGTCACCGTAGGTGACGGAGAGGGCGAGCCCGCTGTAGAAGAGAACATTTTTCGCCTTTTCCCCGAAAACGCAACTTTCTTGCAAAAAATGTTACAATTTTTTCTTGAAAAAGGCGGTTTTCCCATTGACAGCCTTGTTATAATAGGAGTGTAAGTTTTTTGAGCCAGCACTCTGCGGCTCTGTGTGCTATTCAAAGAAAGAGGCAATTGAATCATGACCAAAATCGATATTTTCTCCGGCTTCCTTGGTGCCGGTAAAACTACCCTGATCAAAAAGCTCATCAAAGAGGCCTTTGCCGGCCAGCAGGTGGTGCTGATCGAGAACGAGTTCGGCGAGATCGGCATTGACGGCGGCTTTCTGAAGGAAAGCGGCATCCAGATCAACGAGCTGAACGCCGGCTGCATCTGCTGCTCTCTGGTGGGCGACTTCCGCACCGCCCTGCAGCAGGTGGTGGAGCAGTACCATCCTGACCGCATCGTGATCGAGCCCTCCGGCGTGGGCAAGCTCTCCGATGTGACCCGCGCTGTGGAAGGCGTGGCCGAGCATCTGGATGTGCAGCTGAACAGCTTTGTCACCGTGGCCGATGTGAACAAGGTGAAGATGTATATGAAGAACTTCGGCGAGTTCTACGACGACCAGATCAGCCACGCAAGCTGCATCCTGCTCAGCCGCACCCAGACCGCCAGCGAAGAGAAGATCGCCGCTGCGGTCGCCATGCTGCGCGAGAAGAACCCCACCGCTACCATCGTGACCACCGCATGGGACGAGCTGACCGGTGAGCAGATCCTGAAGGCCATGTCCACCAAGGACGACTTCAAGGCAGAGCTGATCGCCATGGCTGCAAAGGCCAATGAGGAGCACTCCCACGAGGACGAGGAAGAAGAGCATCACCACCATCATCACCACGATCACGAAAACGGTGTGTGCAGCTGCGGCCATCATCACGACCACGATGATGATGACGACGAGGACGAGCACGAGCATCACCACGATCACGATGAAGATGATGACCACGATGAGCACGAGCACCATCATCACGATCATGACGACCATGACCATTGCTGCTGCGGCCACCATCACGACCACGATGATGACGAGGATGAGCACGAGCATCATCACGACCATGACGGCCACTGCTGCTGCGGCCATCACCACCATCATCATGACCACGATGCCGACGAGGTGTTCACCAGCTGGGGCGTTGAGACGGCCCGCAAGTTCACCAAGGCAGAAGTGGAGCACGCCCTCACCGAGCTGGATACCGGCAATTACGGCATGATCCTGCGCAGCAAGGGCATCGTGAACGGCGGCGCAGACGGCTGGCTGGAGTTCGACTATGTGCCCGGCGAATGGGAAGTGCGTGCCCGCGGTGCAGATGTGGGCGGCAAGCTGGTCGTGATCGGCTCCAAGCTGAACGAAAAGGCCATTGCAGAGCTGTTCGGCTGCTGAGCTCCTTCAGTCAAACCCTAACGGGTTTGCCAGCTCCCTCAGAGAGGGAGCCTGATTGGATAATGATTTTTTAAGGAGAAACCATTCCTATGGCAAAAGAAATTCCGGTCTACCTGTTTGTGGGCTTTCTGGAAAGCGGCAAGACCAAATTCATTCAGGAGACCTTTGAAGACCCCAACTTTGACTCCGGCGACAAGACCCTGCTGCTGATCTGCGAGGAGGGCGAAGAGGAGTACAACGAGAAGAAGTTCGCCTTTCCCGGTGTGACCGTCAAGGTCATTGAGGACAAGGCCGAGCTGAACCCGCAGAATCTGCTCAAGCTGGAAAAGGAATCCGGCGCAGGCCGCGTGGTCATTGAGTACAACGGCATGTGGCTGCTGCAGGATCTGGCCGAGGCTCTGCCCGAGAGCTGGATCGTGTACCAGTGCATCGCCACCGCCGACGGCACCACCGCCCTGACCTACGCCCGCGACAACTCCATGCGCAGCCTGCTGCTGGACAAGATCGCCCGCAGTGAGCTGATCGTGTTCAACCGCGCTGAGGCCGTGAACAACGATGCCGCCCGTCAGGAGCTGCACAAGCTGGTGCGTCAGGCTTCCCGCAAGTGCGATATCGCCTACGAGTTTGCCGACGGCAGCGTGGCCTACGACGATATCCCTGATCCGCTGCCCTTTGACATCAACGCGGACATCATCGACATTCCGGATGACGATTTCGGCATCTGGTACATGGACTGTCAGGACGAGCCCCAGAAGTATACCGGCAAAACGGTCAAATTCCTTGCACAGGTGTGTCAGACCAACCGTGCCGGCAAGAACAGCTTCGTGCCGGGCCGTTTCGCCATGACCTGCTGCGTGCAGGACATCCAGTTCGTGGGCTTCCCCTGCAGCTACGATGGCTACAAGGCGCTGGAGCAGCGCGCATGGGTGCGGGTGACTGCAAAGGTAGGCTACAAGTTCCATAACATCTACCGCGGCAAAGGCCCGGTGCTCACCGCCATTTCGGTGGAGCCTGCCGAAAAGCCGCTGAACGATGTGGTAACATTCTCTTGATCTGATCTTTCAAGGAGGTCCCGGCATGAAAACACTGTTTCGTATCCTTGGCACGGCTGCTGCTGTGGCCGTTACCGGTGCTGCCATTGTGGCACTGGACAAGATCCTGAACCAGAAAGACCCGCTCCATGTGGAGGAAGTAGAGTTCCCGGAGGACGCCGAGCAGAACGCTGAGGAAGCCGCCAAGACTGCCGAAGCCTACGCCGAAGCGGAAACCAAAGCCTCCGATGCTGCCAACGAAAAGGCTGCAGAAGAAGCTGCGCCGGAAGCTCCTGTCGAAGAAGCCTCTGCCCCGGCGGCACCCGCAGAGGGCGGTGAGAAGCCGGTGTTCGACCCGGAAGCTCCCAACCAGAACCCTGTGGAAGCAGGCCCCGCCGTTGCTCCCAAAGACGAGAGCGGAAAATTCGATCCCACCAAGATCGCCGAAGCCAGTGACTTTGGCGACTGGGAAGAACAGGGCTGCAAAGGATAACCTATGACCCAAAAAGGGACGATGTGATGTTCACATCGTCCCTTTTTTGTTATTCTCCTCTTGCCAGCTGCTGCAGCTTTTTCCTGTCCAGCACCTGCACGCCGCCCCGGAACAGCCGCACCCAGCCCTCCTGCGCAAAGTATTTCAGCATCCGGCTCACCACCTCGCGGGCAGACCCCATGTATTTTGCCATCTGGTCGTGGGTCATGCGCACCTCGTCGCCGCCGGTCTTGGCCAGCTCATCGGTAAGAAAAATGGCAAGCCTGCGGTCTGCGCTCATGAACAGCACCTGCTGCATGGTCCACATGCTGTCGGAAAAGCGCTCCGCCGTCATCTGGTAGGCGTAGCAGCGCACATGCACGTTCTGCTGCATCAGCCTGCGGAAAACGCCCGCGCTGATGCAGTAGGCCTCGGTGTCCTCTTCGGCATCAATATACAGGTCGATGTTCACCGAGTCCATCACGCAGGATGCCGACAGGATGCACACCTCCCCGCCGAACAGGCGGTAGAGCGTCACGTCCCGCCCGTCCTCCGAGAGCAGGTAGGCCCGCAGCTGGCCCGAGCGCAGCAACAAAATGCCCACGCAGCTTTCCAGCGGGCTGTGCACCCTTGCCCCCTTTGCGTAGTGCACCGGCCGGGTATAGCGGCAGAGCATGTCCTGTTCGTCGGGTGTCAGGTCGTTCCAGAAGGGAAAACCTTTGGCCAGACAATCGCGGTGTTCCTTTGTTGTTTCCGACATTGCTTTTCATCCTTTCCGCAGGGCCTTGGCGGCTTCAGTGCCCGCCTGCGCGCCCTCATACACGGCCTTTGCCACCTGCAGAAGGCCCCCGGTGCAGTCGCCCGCCGCATACAGGCCGGGCACGGTGGTCTGCATTTTTTCGTCCACCACGATGCGGTTCCCGTCCACCTCTGCGCCGATCTTCCTAGCCAGTGCGGTGCTGCCCGCCACGCCCAGTGCCACAAATACACCGCTGACAGGCAGCTGCACACCGCCGGACAGCTGCACGCCGGTGACAACGGTTTCGCCCAGAACAGCCTCCACCGCCTGCGGATAGACTGTGACCTCTGGCGGGAAGTCCGCCGTCAGCGGTGCGCCGTTGGTCAGCAGGGCAACGCTTTTTGCCACCGGCAGCAGAGCCTGCACCTCGTGCAGGGCATACTCGCCGCTGCCCAGCACCGCCACGTCCTTTCCACGGTAGAAAAAGGCGTCGCAGGCGGCACAATAGCTCACGCCGTGCCCCTCCAGCCCGGCAAGGCCCGGAATGCGCGGCACCGCCCGGGATGCACCCGTGGCAAGGATCACAGCGTCCGCCGGGTAATTTTTATCCACTGTTTCTACGGTGAGTTTATCCGTATAGGTCAGGCCCACGGCTTCGGCTGTGACGAATCTCACACCAAGGCGCTTTGCATTCTCGATGCTGCGGCGTTCCAGTTCCGCACCGGAGACCGGCTCGGCAAAGCCGTAATAGTTTTCAATTTTTTCGGCGCGGTCCAGCGCACCGGGGCCTTTGGTGAGCACCGTGGTATCCACACCGGCGCGGACAGCGTACAGCGCGGCGGAAATGCCTGCCGGGCCGGAACCTATAATGATGATGCTGGGCATGGGAAGACCCTCCTTCGGATGCATTTTTCTACAGTATACACCTTTTTTGAAAAATTTCCGTGACCGGGTCGCAAAGCATCGGTTTTTCAGACGGTCCTGCTCCGGTTCGCTGTCAGCGGATCGTCCCATGCACAAACGCGCTGTCGTACAGGAATCTTCCTGCTCGGCAGCGCGCTTTTTCCTTTCAGAACACCAGCTGCACCAGCAGCACATAGCACAGCGTACCGCCTGCGACACTGAGCAGGGTCTCATGCTTCCACTTGTGCAGGCCCACCGTTACCAGCAGGGCGATGGCCTCCGGAATGCCACGGCTGCCCGCAAAGGGGGTGACGCTTTTCAGGCAGTAGACGATCAGCATACCAAAAATGGCTGCGGGCAGCACCCGGCCCAGATACCGCACCACCTCCGGCGGCTGCTGATCCTTGGAAGAGAACACCACAAAGGGCAGAAAGCGGGTGAGCATGGTGGCGGCGGTGCACACTGCAATGGTCAGGCCCATCTGGACTGCGGTCATGCGCCCACCTCCTCGCCGCTTTTTTCTGCTTCGGTGCCTTCGGCCTTTTCGATCGGTTTACGCAGAGCCAGCAGCAGCACCAGGATGCATCCCATGGAGGGCAGCAAAAAGCTGCTGGAGCCAAAAAACACCAGACACGCCAATGGGGCGGCAAGGCCGATCAGGGCGCTGTAGTGCTGCTCGTCCTTTTCCCACTGGTTGAGGAAGATCACCGTGAACATGGCGGTCATTACAAAGTCCACACCCTCGGTGCTGAAGGGCAGCACCGAGCCCACCACCGCGCCAAGACCGGCACTGGCCACCCAGTAGCACTGATCCAGCAGGGTGATGAAGAACATGAACCAGCCCCTGTCCACCCCTTCCGGCGGCTCGGCCGAACAGGTGATGGAAAAGGTCTCGTCGCTCATGGCAAAGATCATATAAAAGCTGCGCAGGCCGTAGCCCTTGTAGCGCTCCAGCATGGCAAGGCCATAGAACAGATGCCGCGCCTGGATCATCAGCGCCATCAGAAACGCCGAAAGGGGCGAGAACGCGCTCAGCAGCAGGCTTGCCAGCACAAATTCCAGCGAACCGCCGTACACCACGGTGCCCATGAGCATGGGCATCCACACCGGCAGGCCTAGCGACTGCACATAAATGCCATAGCCCATCCCCAGCACAAAATAGCCCGCCAGCACCGGGATGGTCTGCGGTGCGGCGGCACGCAGTGCCCGCCATACGGTGCTCTGCCGCCTTGTCAATTGTTGTTCGGTTACGTGTTCCATTGGCCTTTTCCTCAAAATACGATGCCGGTTTCCTCTTTGGCCTCATTGCCGCCGATAAACCCATTCTCTCGATATGAATATGTCTGTATTATAACAGGTCTCACGACTTTTGCAAAGGTGTATCCCCACTGCTTTTGGCAGAACGACAGATTTTTTCTTTAAATTTTATGCAATTTTTAACGGATACAAAGTGACTCGCGGTCAGTGCTTTATTATTTTAATGCAGTAAAGGTTCTTTGCAGGATCCTGTTCCTGAAATATCCCTAAAATGCCGGTTGCGCTTTAGCCATACTCATTTGACAGATGCCGTCTTTTCCGGTATCCTGTCCGTATCGCAAGGACGGCGGGCTGAAAGCACCCGCCTTTTTTCGTTCATTCTGTATTTAGTGGGAGGACATTTTATGGCAACCATGAAGGACATCATCCAGAGCCCGCTGCTGCTGGCGCTGGGCCTGTTCGCCAGCTCTGCCAGCGGCAGCAAGGTGGTCAAGGGCGGCATCAAGGGCGTGCTGCCGGTGCTCATCATCATGACAGTGCTCTCCCTCGCCGCACGCCTTGCAGGCTACGGCTCCGTGCTGGGCGGCCTTGTGGGCATCTTCATCATCGTGATGCTGCCCATCGGCATCCTTACCTCCTATGTGCTGTGGAAAAAGGGCAAGATCCAGGTAGTAGATAAAGAGCAGAAGTAAGGGGAAACAAAAGAACTCCCGGACGGATGTCCGGGAGTTCTTTGTTGCTTATTCTGCCTTTTCGTCCTTCTTGAGCATATCCAACTCGGGCATCAGCTCGGTGCTCACAATGGTGAGCATCTCCTCCAGCTTTGCACAGTCCTCGGGGGAGAAGCGCTCTCTTGCGCGCTCCACCACAGTGTGCAGGTAGGAATAGCTGATGTTGTAGTAATCGATATACTTCTGGGTGGGGCGCAGGTGATACTCGCGCCGGTCGGTGGTGGACTGGATCTTTTCCACATAGCCCTTCTTCACCAGACTGCCGATCTTATACGCCGCGTTGGGAGTGGAGATCTGCATCATGCGGGAAAACTCCGCAATGGTGGGTTCGCCCATGGCCATGATGCCCTCCATGCAGAAGGACTCCACCGTGGTCAGCGTGGCTTCCCGGGTGGCAAAACGCTGAAAAACGTTCTGGTAGAAATGCAGCTTGAATTTGGTGTATACGTCCTGAAATGCCTGTTCCAGCATAGGTCGTGTGCCTCCGATAGTTCATTTTATTTAAAAATACCACGTTTTGGCCGCGGCGCAAAGCGAAACAGCTGAATTTTTGGCAGGAATTTATTCTGCCGCCTTTTTGTTCGTGCGCACACGGATCACGCTGAGCACCACCAGCTCTACGGCAATGGCAACGGCCAGCAGGATCAGCGAGGTGAACAGGCTGCCGTTTGCGCCAAGGAAAGCCTGTGCAATGCCCGTGATCACATAGCACACTGCCGCGCAGGAAGCCGCCGTAATGGCGTAGGGCAGCTGGGTGGACACATGGTTCACATGGCTGCAGTGGGCACCGGCGGATGCCATAATGGTGGTGTCCGAGATGGGGGAGCAGTGGTCACCGCAGACGGCACCGGACAGGCAGGCCGCAATGGAGATGACCAGCATCTCGCCCTCCGGGAAGGCATGGCACACGATGGGGATGAGGATGGAGAAGGTGCCCCAGCTCGTGCCGGTGGCAAAGGCAAGGAACACTGCCACAAGGAAGATGATGACCGGCAGCATGTACTGCAGCGCTGCAGCAGAGCCACTCAGCAGGTTGGCAACGTAATATTTTGCGCCCAGCAGGCCGGTCATGCCGGACAGGGTCCATGCGAGGGAGAGGATCAGCATGGGGCTGACCATGGCCTTGAAGCCCTCGGGAATGCAGGCGGCAAAGTCCTGAAAGGTCATCACATTGCGCACGCGGTAGAACACAAAGGTGAACAGCAGGGCAATGCTGCTGCCCAGCACCAGACCTGCAGAAGCGTTGCAGTCCGCAAAGGCGGTAACGAAGTCCACGCCCTCAAAGAAGCCGCCGGTGTAGATCATGCCGAAGATGCAGGCCACGATCAGCACCAGCACCGGGGCGAGCAGGTCTGCAACATGGCCGCAGGTATCGGTGCCATCGTCCACATCGTTGCCGTAGGGACGGTCGGCGGTGGTGAACAGGTCGCCGTTTTTGGCGTTGTCCTCGTTGAGCTTCATGGAGCCAAAGTCCGTGCCGGTGAAGATGAGGAACAGGCTCATCACGAGGGTGAGCAGGGCATAGTAGTTATAAGGAATGGTGCGCAGGAACATGGTAAAGCCGTTGATGCCGGAGCCTTCCGGCACGCTGGAAGTGACCGCAGCTGCCCAGCTGGACACCGGCGCAATGATGCACACGGGTGCTGCGGTGGCATCGATCAGGTAGGCCAGCTTTGCGCGGGACACCTTCTGCCGGTCGGTGACGGGGCGCATGACAGAGCCCACGGTCAGGCAGTTGAAGTAGTCGTCCACAAAGATCATCACACCCAGCAGCAGGGTGGAAAACTGCGCACCGGCCCGGGAGTGGATGTGGGTGGAGGCCCAGCGGCCGAAAGCTGCCGAGCCGCCGGCCTTGTTCATCAGGGCCACCAGAATGCCCAGCATCACCAGAAAGATCAGAATGCCCACATTGCTGCTGTCCGACAACTTGGCCACCATGCCGCCGTCTTCGTTGAAGAACAGGGTGTTGATGGCCAGCTCCAGATTGCCGTTGGCATACAGCAGTGCACCGGATGCGATGCCCACCAGCAGAGAGGTGTACACCTCCTTGGTGTTCAGCGCCAGCACAATGGCAATCACCGGCGGCAGCAGCGAAAAGATGGTGCTGTACACCGCACAGGTATAGGTGGACGGGTCCGCGATCTTGCCGGGCGTTGCCGCTGTGCACCACAGCAGCAGGGCAAACACCAGCAGAGCTGCGAACCATGAAAGGTTCTTGTTTTTCATAACGGATTCCTCTTTTTTCAAATTTCCGGGGATGCATACCCCTCTTTGCGCAGGAAAAACTATCCCCATCGAATGCAAAGGGAGGTGTGCGCCGCGCCGGACTATAAAGCGATGTATTTTGAGCTGTTCCGGGCCAGCGTGCAGGCCGCCCAGCTCTTGCAGGACGCGCAGAAGCGTGCCGAGCAGCACCTGCTGGAAGCTGACCCGCCGCCGATCCGATTGGAGCAAACAGAGCAGACGGATGAAGAATAGTTTTCTTCGGTCAGCGTCCTCGCCCTCTCAGTCACCTTCGGTGCCAGCTCTCCCAAGGGGAGAGCCTTTGGCAAAACCGGGAACTTTACCGTACTGCCAAAGCCTCCCTCATTGAGAAAGACTTCCCCCGGCCGGGGGAAGATGTCGTGTAAGCGACAAAAAGGGGAACGGTGGCATCGCGCAGCGATGACGGAAGGAGTTTTACCCCTTCTTCGCCTCTGCCTTGGCGGCGAACTTTGCGTCGTTCACCACAAAGCGCTCGTGGGTGCCGCCGCCTACAGGGCCTTTTTCGTCGTGCAGGCTCACCTTGAAGGTGAGCTTGCGGCCTTCTACCGCCACCAGCTCGCTCTCGCAGGTAACGGTCATGCCCACGGGGGTGGGGGCGGTGTGCTCCAGCTCGAGCTTGGTGCCCACCGAGCCATTGCCTTCGCCCAGCGCGTCGGCCACGCTCATCCAGCAGGTCTTTTCAGCCAGCGCCACCAGTGCCGGGGTGGCAAACACATCCAGCGTGCCGCTGCCCATGGTCTTTGCTGTATTGGCTGCGGTGACGAGCACGCTCTGTTCCCCGCGGATACCGGTTTCCAATGTCATATACTTTCCTCTCCTTTTGCGCGCCGTATGGCGCATTTTATTTTTGAACACCTTTATAAGATACCACATTTTGCACCAGAACGCACCCTATTTTGCACTTTTTTGTGAATTTCTCTTTTTCTTTTTGCGCAAACGGGCTGCCAAGTCCTCTCTCTTTGGGAGAGGTGGCACCGAAGGTGACGGAGAGGGCGAGGACACTGACCATGCGGCGACCTCTTTTTTGTTTTCGCCTTCCCTCCAATCCGCATCCTTATTGCGATTCAAAAACGCAAATTTTCTGCGTTTTAAGGCAAATTTCATCAATTTAGAGCAGACGCCGAAAATCTTTAAAAAAGCCTTGACAAGGAGCATTCCGCGTGCTACTATGAACACATGAACAAGCGTTCATGTGAATTCACAACGAAGGGAGATGTCAACATGGCGGAAATAAAGGAAGCAATGCCCGCGCCGCAGCCGGAAGCCTTGGATATGCCGGACGACGAGGTGCTGTACGAGCTGGCCGACCTGTTCCGGGTGTTCGGCGACTCCACCCGCATCAAGATCCTGTATGCACTGCACGACAACGAGCTGTGCGTGCAGGACATTGCAAACGCCGTGCAGCTGAGCCAGTCGGCGGTGAGCCATCAGCTGCGGGTGCTCAAGGATTCCAAGCTCGTGCGGTTCCGGCGCGAGGGCAAAACCGTTTACTACGCACTGGACGATGACCATGTGCGCAGCATCCTCTCCATGGGGATGGATCATATCGAAGAATAACGAAAGGCTGGTATTACTTATGAAGAAGAGCTACAAGATCGAAGTGGACTGCGCAAACTGCGCTCAGAAGATGGAAGACGCTGCCAACACCGTTGCAGGCGTGGCAAATGCTACCGTCAGCTTTATGACCCAGAAGATGAAGGTGGAGTTCTCTGAAGGTGCAGACCCCCACGACACCATGGTGAACGTTCTGGCCGCCTGCAAGAAGGTGGAGGACGACTGCGAGATCTTTGACATCTGATGCGCGGCAGGTTGCTGCACACGATCAACAGCCTCGCCCTCTCCGTCACCTGCGGTGACACCTCTCCCTTTGGGAGAGCTGGCAAATCCAAAGGATTTGACTGAGAGGGCGAGCCCGCTAAAGAAAAAAGCATCTGCAGCAAGAATTCGTAGATTTTCTGAGAGCTCAAACGAATGTGCAGATGCTTTTTACTTTGTGTGCGATTGTGTTGTGCAATAACTTTTTCTGTTGAAAAATCAGACAGTTTTCAACAGTTTCCACTCAGTTTTCAACACCGTTTGCGGAAAAAACGTAAAACAAACGTGGAAAAGCGCTTTTACGCCTGAAAAACTGTGTGGAAAACACGGGTAAAACCGTGGAATATCCATTTTTATGGGGAAAAGTTGTTGAAATCCCCGCCCGCCGCAGCGTGATGCGGCCCATGGATCCCGCAAAAAGGAGCGTTTTGTATGAACAAAAAGCAGAAAAAGAACCTGCAGCGCATCATCATTGCGCTGATTTTGGTGCTCATCCTCAAGCTTTTGCCCCAGTTCCCCACGCCGGTGGAGCTGGTACTGTACTGCATCCCGTATCTTGTGGTCGGCTGGGACGTGCTGCGCAAGGCACTGCTTGGCATCAAGAACCGTCAGCCCTTTGACGAGTGCTTCCTGATGGCCGTTGCCACTGTGGGTGCATTTGCACTGGGCGACTACGTGGAGGGCTGTGCCGTTATCATCTTCTACCAGATCGGCGAGCTGTTCCAGAGCGTGGCCGTGGGCAAGAGCCGGCAGAGCATTTCCAGCCTGATGGACATCCGCCCGGACTACGCCAACATTGAGGGCGAGGACGGAAAACTGGAGCAGGTGGACCCGGACGACGTGGAGATCGGCACCGTGATCGTGGTCCAGCCCGGTGAGCGCGTGCCCATCGACGGCGTGATCGTGGAGGGCGCTTCTGCCCTGAACACCGCCGCCCTGACCGGCGAGAGCCTGCCCCGCGATGTGCAGACCGGCGATGAGGTCATCAGCGGCTGCGTGAACATGACCGGCCTGCTGAAGGTAAAGACCACCAAGGAATTCGGCGAATCCACCGTTTCCAAAATTCTCGATCTGGTGGAAAATTCCAGCATGAAGAAGGCCCGCGCCGAGAACTTCATCACCCGTTTTGCCCGCGTGTACACCCCCGCCGTGTGCTATGGCGCATTGGCTCTGGCCTTTATCCCGCCCATCGCGCTGCTGCTCATGGGCCAGCCCACCCGCTTTGGTGACTGGGTCTACCGTGCCCTGACCTTCCTTGTTATCAGCTGCCCCTGCGCACTGGTCATCAGCATTCCCCTGAGCTTCTTCGGCGGCATCGGCGGTGCATCTGCCTGCGGCATTCTGGTCAAGGGTTCCACCTATCTGGAAGAGCTGGCCCGCACCGGCATCGTTGTGTTCGACAAGACCGGCACCCTGACCCAGGGCACCTTTAAAGTGACCGGCATCCACCCCGCAGAGGGCACCAGCGAGGAGCAGCTGGTGGAAGCTGCCGCGCTGGCCGAGAGCTGGTCCAAGCACCCCATCTCCCTCAGCATCAAGGCCGCTTACGGCAGGGAGATCGATCCGAACCGTGTCACCGATGTGCAGGAGCTGGGCGGCCACGGCGTGACCGCCAAGGTGGACGGCAGAACCGTTGCTGCCGGCAACGCCCGCCTGATGGAAAAGCTGGGCCTGAAGGCTCCCGCCGTCAGCGAGACCGGCACCATCGTACATGTGGCCATCGAGGGCATGTATGCCGGTTATCTTCTGATCGCCGATGTGGTAAAGCCCCACAGCGCACAGGCCATCCGGGGCCTGAAGGATGCCGGTGTGCGCAAGACCGTGATGCTGACCGGCGATGCCGAGCCGGTTGCAAAGGCCGTTTCCGCAGAGCTTGGGCTGGATGAATACCATGCGGGCCTGCTGCCGGGCGACAAGGTAGACCAGATCGAAACGCTGCTCGCCGCAAAGCGGCCCAAAGAGAACCTTGCCTTTGTGGGCGACGGCATCAACGATGCCCCGGTGCTGTCCCGTGCCGATGTGGGCATTGCAATGGGCGCTCTTGGCTCTGACGCTGCCATTGAGGCCGCTGACGTGGTGCTGATGGACGACGACCCCGCCAAGATCGCACTGGCCATGCGCATTGCCCGCCGCACGTTACGCATCGTGTACCAGAACATCGTGTTTGCACTGGCCATCAAGTTTGCCTGCCTTGTGCTGGGCGCGATCGGCATGGCCAGCATGTGGACCGCCATCTTTGCCGATGTGGGCGTGATGGTGCTGGCTGTGCTCAACGCCACCCGTGCCCTGTACACCAAGGATCTGGCGAAAAAGAATGAACAGTAAAAAACAGTGCCGGACAGCCTGAAAACTGTCCGGCACTGTTTTTATATATGAGGTGCATACAGGCGTTCTATTTCATGCACAAGCTCTGGTTCTTTTTCGATATCAAATTTTCTGGCAAACATGCAGGGCGATGCTTTCAGCTGTTCCAGATCAGCGTATTTCCAGACCCACGGATTGCCTCTGTCCCAATCGATGGCACGGGCACTGGTATCACCCGGCCCCTGATAGATCTTATCCTGATACGGCGACTGCGCGATCAGTGTCTGCACAAAGAACTCGTCCGAGCAAAAGGTCTTGTCCAGCACCTGCAGGACCCACTCTTCTTTTGTCAACAGATACCGTGCAAAGCCGTCCGTGCAGCTGAACCAGTTGCTGCCCTTTGTGAAGTGAACGTCCTGATTGCGCTTTATTTTCAGCAGCTTCTGGCCCGACAGCAGGATTCCATTGATCACGCCGAGCACCGGATGGCGGCGCAGATCGATATTCTGGAAAAAGTGCCGGTAATAAACGCGCTCATCGTTGAATGGGCTGAACGGGTGCGGGTCGAAATGGACAAATTCCACGTCTGGGTTTGCCTCAAAAAATGCACGGATATCTTCTTGTGTTTGAATGGGCAGATCCACACCGGAGATCAGGTGGTAATGCTGATACGGGCCATGGGCCACTGCTGTTTTCAATAGCACAAGCTCCGCTTTTACCTGACTGACACCACCCCACACAACACTGTGCCGTTTTGCGTGAAACACTTTCGCATATTTCATGCGGCACTCCACCGTTTCCGGCTGGTAGTCCGTATTTTTGCTGTCCATGTGGATGAATATATCATTCCACGGTACATCCAGCATCCGCAACAGGGTCAGAAGCATCTCATCACATTTATGTGCTTCTATCAGGTACGCCTGTTTTTCTCTTGTTTCCATCGCTTTCTCCTCTTACTTCTGCGCCGCATTTTTATTTTATTATAACAGAACCCTCTTTAAAAACAATCCCACCACCCCTTTTTACAGCACAAAGCCGCCGCATTCCCTTGCAGAGGGAGAGCGGCGGCTTTGTTTGGGTATGGAGAAAATGGAGGAGGTCTCAAAGTTTATCCGCGGAAAGCAGCGGTATATACCGCCACCACCTCGTCGCGGGTGGGGGTGATCTGGTTGGTGGACATGCAGGTGTCGTGCAGGGCAAGCTCTGCCAGCGCGGCAAAATCTGCAGGGTCCACCTTGTTCAGCTGCGCAAGGTTTGCGGGGATGCCCACCCCTGCACTGAGCTGACGGACAAACTGGATCACTGCCGGTGCGGCAGTGTCCGGGGTAAAAGTGTCCTGCAGGCCCATGGCAGCGGCAATGGTCATGAACCGCTCCCGACACACCGGGCTGCGGCTGTTGAAGGCCAGCACGTAGGGCAGCAGCACCGCATTGCACACACCGTGGGGCAGGTTGTAGTGTCCGCCCAGCGCGTGTGCCATCGCATGCACCATGCCAAGGCCCGCGTTGGAGAAAGCCATGCCTGCCACATTTTCGGCGTAGGCCATCATGGTGCGGGCGGCTTCATCCTGACCGTTGGCAACGGCCCGGGGCAGGTTCTGCACGATCGCCTGCATGGCCCAGTAGGCATCCTTGTCCGTGAGCGGGTTGGCGTTTCTGGAAAGCGCCGCCTCGATGGCGTGGGTCAGCGCGTCCATGCCGGTGGCTGCGGTGAGCTTGGGCGGCATGGAGGACATGAAGTCGGTGTCGTTCACCGCAATGCTGACCATGCAGTTGGGGTCCACCATGGCCATTTTGCTGTGGCGGACAGGGTCGGTGACGATGTAGAAGGAGGTGCACTCGCTGCCGGTACCGGCGGTGGTGTTCACCGCCACGATGGGCAGGCCGGGCTTGGAGGACTTGTTCTCGCCCTCGTACTGCTCCACGGTACCGCCGCAGGCCACCACGATGCTGGCTGCCTTAGCGGTATCAATGGCGCTGCCGCCGCCCAGAGCCACCAGCAGCTGCACCTGCAGGGTACGGGCTGCGGCAATGCAGTCGTTCACCACCTGTACGGTGGGGTTGGGCTGCACATTGTAGTACACGGCGTACTCCACACCGGCATCGGACAGTACCTGACCGACCCGGGCAGCGGCACCGGAATCATAGAGAAAGCGGTCTGTCACCAGCAAAGCACGGCGGATGCCCATCTTCTGAAGCTCCGGTCCCAGAAGACGGATGGCACCCTTGCCAAAAAAGCTGGTCTTGACGGCGTTGATGCGTTCTGCCATGTGTTCACCCTCCGCTTACTGTGCCTGACCGCAGACGATCTGCACCGGGTCCCAAATGGAACAGGACGAGGAGGAATAGACGAAATCCACCTGACCCAGTGCTTCCACGGTCATGCCAGCGCGGATGGCAACGGCAATGGCGTTGATGCGGGCCGAAACATTCTTTTCTCCCCATGCCTGCGCACCCAGCACCTGACGGGTATTGGCCTCATACACCAGCTTGATGGTGATGCGGTGGGGGTTCGGGCAGATGCCCGGACGGTCGGTGCCGGTGGCCATTGCACTCTTGACCCGCAGACCGGCCTTGCGGGCCTCGGTCTCGGTCAGGCCGGTGCGGGCGATCTCCAGATCCGCCACCTTCAGGCTGCTGGTGCGCAGAGAGCCGTCGCGGCAGGCTGCGCAGTCGCCCACGGCATAGATATTGGGCACACTGGTGGCAAGGTCGGCACCAATGAGCACAGCGCCATTGGGTGCCAGCTGCGCCCCGGTACCGGCCAGCAGGCCGGTGTTGGGGGTAACGCCGATGGCTACCACGCAAAGGTCACAGGGGTAGGTGCCGCGGTTGGTCTGCACCTGCTCCACGAAGGTACGGCCTGGGAAGGAGCGCACCTGCTCACCCAGATTGAACTGCACGCCCTGCGCTTCCAGCTCCTTCTGGATCAGCTTGCTCACCTCAGGGTCAAACTGGGGCAAAAGCTGCTGCTCTTTTTCAATGATACGCACATTGCGGCCCAGCTTGAGGAAGGACTTTGCGATCTCCAAACCGGCCCAGCTGCCGCCCAGGATCACGATGTCCCGCACATAGGGGGTGCGGACGAACTCCTTGAGGAAGATCAGATCTTCCACGGTCTTGAGGGTCTGCACGCCCACGCGGTCACTGCCGGGCACCTGCGGCACACGGTTGGAAGAACCGGTGGCCAGCACCAGCTTGTCGTAGTGGTCTTCAAACACGCGTCCGGTGGCAAGATCACATACCGTCACCTTGCGGGCGGCTGCGTCGATGCCGCGCACCTCATGGCGCAGATGTGCGGTGATGCCCTGCGCGTTCAGCTCAGTCTCCTTGGCCTGAATGGCCTTGTTCAGGCTGTCCAGATCCTCGCACAGGTAATGGGGCAGGCCGCCGGTGCCGCAGGAGTAGAAGCCGCCTTTTTCGTAGACGGTGATCTGCGCTCCGCGCTGGGCGGCGGCAAGTCTGGCGGCGGCCGAAACCCCGGCGGCAATGCTGCCGATGATAATAATTTTCATTGTTTAAGCCTCACGATCCCGCCGGGAGGAAGCCCCTCTCTGCGGCAAAACTTGCAGGGTGTTACTTACTCAGGGTGGGAGGATTGTCCACGATGCCCACGATGAAAGCATCAATGGGCGACGGATGGTCCAGACCATGCTGGGTGGTCTCGTCGGTGGTGACCAGAACCATCTCGCCTACACCCGCGCCGATGTTGTCGCCCGCCACGATGGTATCCTTTTTGGAGCCGAACACCGGCTCCACCAGCAGGAACTTATAGCCTACAAGCTCCGGCATTTTGCGGGTGGCGACAACGGTCCCCTTGACGATCCCTAAAATCATAGCTTACTCCTCTTTGCCCAGCACGGTGACCAGCTGCCCCTGCTTGAGCAGGAAGGCATTGCCATCGTCCGTGTCGATGTGAAAATCCAGTGCACATTTGTCGTTTGCGCGGATCAGCACCCCGCCCATCACGCCCGGCTTGGGGCCGTCGATTTTTACCTTCACGCGGTCGCCGTCGGCAAGGCCGAAGGCCGCTGCCTGTGCGGGAGTCATGTGGATGTGGCGGTCGGCGATCATCACGCCCTCCGGCACGGTCAGGGTGCCATTGGGGCCGCGCAGGGTCACGCCCGGCGTGCCCTTTGTATCCCCGCTGGAACGCACCGGCGCTTTGATGCCGATGTTGCGGCAGTCGGTCTGCGCCAGCTCGATCTGAGTGGCACTGCGCTCCGGGCCAAGGATGCGGACATGCTTCAGTTCGCCCTTGGGGCCGATGATGTCCAGACATTCCTCGCAGGCAAACTGGCCGGGCTGGCTCAGCGCCTTTTTGGGGGTGAGCTGGTAGCCATAGCCAAACAGCTTGTCCACATCATCGCGGGTAAGGTGGATGTGCCGCACCGAGATGCCTACCGGCACCTGACGGCTGCGCTTTTGCAGCTCTGCCTGCACGGCCTGCGTGATCAGGAGCAGCAGCTGTTCCTGACTGATGTCATGGTAAACCAAGGCACAGCGCTCCTTTCTTATGCAGCGTCAGCGCAGGGTTCAGCGCAGCTCAGGCATGCACTCGGACACGCTTGCGTGCGGGCGGGGAATGACCAGTGCGCTGACCACTTCGCCAATGCGGGAAGCAGCGGTCTGGCCTGCCTCAACAGCAGCCTTCACAGCGCCAACGTCGCCCTGCACGAACACGGTAACAAGGCCTGCGCCGATCTTCTCCTGACCCACCAGAGAGACATCTGCGCTCTTCAGCATGGCATCGGCTGCCTCGATGGAAGCGGTCAGGCCGTTGGTCTCGATCATGCCCAGAGCGGCATCCAGCGGCACCTGCTCGCCTGCGGGCAGGCCGGACTTGCCGGTCGCGGGGCCCTTGGCAGGCATGATGCGGGCCAGATCTGCGTGGGGGCGTGCAATGACGTTGACGCAGAACAGCTCACCCACGCGGGAAGCAGCCTCTTCGCCAGCCTCGGTAGCAGCCTTGACAGCGCCCACCTCGCCGGTAACGATCACGGTGGTCAGACCGGCACCGATGGTGTCGGAACCAATGAACTCAACGTCAGCAGCCTTCAGCATTGCATCGGTAGCGTCGATGTTGCCAACCAGACCCTTCGTCTCGATAAAACCCAGAGCTTTCATAAGTTGTTCCTCCTGTCAGAACACTGAAAAAATTGTATGTGATGGTTTCGTCCTTCAAAAACTCAGATGATGCGCAGCCCGCCCTCGGCCAGCATGCAGCGGCGGCGGCGGCAGAAGCTCTTTGCGCAGGTGATGCCCTCGCCGGTGGGGCCGGCAATGGTCATGGTGCAGTGGCCCTCGCCGCCAATGCCAACACCGGCCTTGGTGGCGCTGTTCTTTACGTAGATAGTGGTCTCAATGACCCGGGCAAAGCGGGTCATGTGGTCCACATCCTTGGAGAAGATGGAAGCGGTGTGGCGGTTGCCGTGCTCAGCGACCACGGCATCTTCCACCGCCTGTTCAAAGCTCTGGCAGCGCACGATGGGCAGCACCGGCATCATCTGCTCCACCAGAACGAACGGATGGTCGGCAGGCACCTCGCAGATGGCAAGGCGGCAAGTATCCGGCACATGCACGCCGATGGTCTCCAGAATGCGGGCGGCATCCTTGCCCACCCACTTTTTGTTCACCTCGTGGCCGCCGCCCTTCTTGGGCTGCAGCACGATGTTCACCAGCTGTTCGGTCTGGGCCTTGTTCAGCAGGTAGGCACCCTGCTTCTGCAGCTCGTGCAGCAGGCCGTCGTAGGCGGTGTTCACGGCGAACACTTCCTTCTCTGCAAAGCAGAGGATGTTGTTATCGAACGAAGCGCCTTCGTAGATCTTGCGGCCTGCCAGCTCGATGTCTGCGGTCTCGTCCACGATGACGGGCGGGTTGCCTGCACCGGCACCGATGCACTTTTTGCCGCTGCGCAGCAGGGCGTTCACCATGCCCATGCCACCGGTGCCTGCCATCAGGCGGATCTTGGGGTTTGCGGCCATCTTGTCCACATTCTCCATGGTCGGCTCACGGGTCATGGTAATAAGGTTTGCAGGGCCGCCCGCCTCGATGATGGCGGTATTCAGCGCCTGCAGGCAGTCGGCAGACACCCGCTTTGCGCGGGGGTGCACGTTGAACACCACGGTGTTGCCGCCTGCGATCATGCTGATGGTGTTGTTGATGATGGTCTCGGTAGGGTTGGTGGTGGGGGTGATGGAGCAGATCACACCAAAGGGTGCGTACTCTTCCAGCATCAGTCCCGCGTCACCGCTCTTGGCTTCGGTGGTCAGGCATTCGGGGCCAGGGGTCTTGTTGATGACGGCCAGATGTTTTTCCACCTTGTCCTCATAGCGGCCCATGCCGGTCTCTTCCACGATCTTGTGGCACCACTCCTCCACATGTGCACGGGCACAGCGGCGGATGGCTTCAATGATGCGCTGGCGGTCCTCGATCTTGTAGTTGGCCGCCCAGTCGCGCTGGGCTTTCCATGCAGCCTCCACTGCGTCGTCTACGTTCTCGAACACGCCGCGGTCGCCTGCTGCACCGCCGGGTGCAGCGGTATAGGCTGCAGGGGCGGCGCTTGTCTGTGCACCGCCCATACCGGCAAGCACCTGCTTGACGATCGCTTCAATTTCCTGCGAACTGATATCCATGGTTTTCGTTCCTTTCCGTAAAGGTCATATCCGTTGGATCAAACGAAACTTTTTGTTATTGAAAGCTCTTCAGCGTCCGGCGGATGACCTCGGCCATTGCGGCATCGCGGGCATTTGCGGACTTCGGTGCGGCCGGGGCCGCTTCCATTGCAGGGACTGCCGCAGGCTGTGCGGCGGGCACCGGGGCAGGGGCAGGAGCCGCCTGCTGTTTGGGCAGGGTGGGCAGCGCCATGCCCGGCTGGATCAGCCCGGTAACGCCCGGCAGGCTCACCGGCTGGGCAGGCTGTGCGGAGGGTACTGCCATTGCCACAGGCTGTGCAGCGGGCTGAGCCATGGGCTGCACGGCAGGTGTGCCGCACTTGCTGCAGCCGGTGCAGTGACCGCCGCAGCTGCCGCATTTGGAGCAGCCTGCGCAGCCCAGCTTTGCGGTGACGGCTGCGTAGTAATCCAGTGCTTCCACCAGATGGGCCGCATCTGCCGGGGTCTTGCCCCAGGTCAGGCAGCCGTCATTTTCCAGCAGGACAGCCTTATCGGTGCGGCACAACAGGCTGACAGCCTGTGCCTGCGCGTCCACGTTCTGGGCGGGCAGCAGCTGCACCCGGCCCAGCGCCCGCACTGCGGGGCTGAACGCTGCAGGCTGCACGGTCTGGCCCTGCATCCCCATCACAGCCGCGCAGGCCGGATAGGTGTGCATCACGCACTGGGCGTTCTCGTTTTCCTGATAGATTTTCAGATGGATGGGCAGGTCTTCGGGCAGGGGCTTGGGCTTTGCGCTGAGCATCGCCTTGCCATTCATATCCACGCGCACCAGCATATCCTGCGTGAGCGCGGCCTTGTCGGCACCGGCAACGGTCACCCACACGGCCTGCGGGCCGACGCGGACGCTCATGCTGCCGTCACCGGCCACCAGCCAGCCCTTGGCTTCCAGCCGACGGGCCATTTCCATGATGGCTTTTTTTGCCTCAAAGTCTGAGAGGTAAGTAACGCCTTGAATCACCATACGTTTCTTTCCTCCTTTTTAACGGCGCAGCGGCGGGATCTTGAGCATGGCGCGCACCTCGTCGGGAGTCATGGGCATCATGCCCTTGGACTTTACGATGTCCGACACCTTTGCGATCAGCGCTGCGTTGTTGTCCACATGGACACCCGGCGCGATCATGTCCGAATCCTCAAAGCCGATGCGCACGGTGGAAGCGCCCATATCCAGCGCAGTCTTGACCATTTCCCAGTCCTCGCGGTGGGCCTGCGTGTAGCCCCACAGGTAGTCGCCGTTTGGAAAGTTCTCTTCCAGCGCCTGGATCATGTGGCGCAGGGCCGGCACCGTGGCAGGCATCTCGCCGCCATGGCCGAACACCAGTGCAAACAGGATGGGTTTTACAAAGTGGAACTTGTCGTTCAGTTCCCGCACGGTGTTGATCATGCCCAGCTCAAAGACCTCGGTCTCCGGGATCTTCTTGTTGTCCATGATGGTCTTGACGCAGTACTCCACATCCTTGATGGGGTTCTGGTACACCGAGGTACCCAGATTCACCGAGCCGACATTCAGGCTGTTGGCTTCCACCCAGGAGGGGTAGCAGGGCTGCACACGTTCCTCAATGGTCAGGTTGGACACGCCGCCGGTGGAGATCTCCACCACGATGTCGCACATCTCGCGGATGTAGGCCACCGTTTCTTCCAGCAGGCTCAGATCCGGGGTGAGGTTGCCGTTCAGGTCGCGGCAGTGCAGATGCACCATGGACGCGCCGTTTTTGTAGCACTCATACACATCCCGGGCAATGGCCCGCGGATTGATGAGAATGTCTGTGGCCGCAACGGGGGCCACGGAGATCATGATTTTTTTCATTGGATGAACACTCCTTGCATGTCGCATTGGAGAAACTTAACAAAGGATGCTAACGTCATTTTAGCATAAACATCCCATCTTGTAAACTCACAGTCCCCCGCCCACCTTTTACGGCAGGCAGGAGGCCTGTATGCTTACTTCTTCCAGAAGATGTAGTGATCCTGCACTGTAGCGGCGATCTCGTCCACCTGCCTGCGCTCGATCACACTGAGCAGCTGGCGGTGCAGCTCTACGAACCGCTCGATCTCCTCTTCGCCCTTGGCCAGCACCTTGCGGGTGGTCTCCAGACGGCTGGGCAGCGTCAGCCGGGTGATATACTCGGTGATGGTGGCCAGCATGGGGTTCTGGGCCGCATTGGCGATCTGGGTGTGGAACCGGCTGTCCAGCTCCAGCACCTTGTCCACCGAAGGCTCCGGCGAGTGCATTTCGGCAGAAAGCTCGCCGAAGGTGCGGTACAGGTCCGGCAGAAAGGATGTGATATCATTGCGCTGAATGATAATATTCAGCGTACCGATATCGATGACGGAGCGCAGTTCCACAAATTCCTGCCAGCTGTTCTTCTGCAGGATGATGCTGTACAGCATCGGGTCCAGCATTTTCTGGTTGTAGTTTTCGCTCACAAAGGTGCCGTCGGCACGCTTGATGTACAGGATGCCGTAGGCCTGCAGCTTTTTCACAGCTTCCCGCACCGAGTTGCGGCCCGCGCCGAACTGCTTGCACAGTTCCATTTCGGTAGGCAGTTTGTCGCCCGGATGCAGGGTGCCGTCGATGATCTGGGAGATGATCCCATCCATGACCTGATCGACTACAGACTTTACCGCATTCTTCTGTTTTTCCGGATGTTCCATTGACATAGTTCCGCCTCCAAATCCGGTTTGGTGGATATTCGGGGTCGTTCAACGTGGAACGTTCTGGGGCAAAAAGCCTCCAAACATCACACGTTGAACTTCCACCACTATTTTACCATATCTGAAAAGCGGACGCAACGGTTACGCCATCAAATAGGTGGGCAGCAGGATCAGCTGAGGGAAGGCGACCATCAGGGCAATGCAGACGAAGGTGGCCGCAATAAACGGCACCAATGTGGGGAACACTTCACCAACAGTCGTATCCATCAGGTCGCAGGCAACGTAGATACACATGCCCACCGGGGGAGTGACCAGACCAATGCCGATGACCACGGTGATCAGAACGCTGAGCACGATGGGGTTGATGCCCACGCCCAGAGCAATGGGATACAGTATGGGCATGAACAGGGTCAGCGTTGCAATGGACTCCATGAACATGGTGACGATGAAGAAGATCAGCAGGATCATGATGAGGATGACGGTGGGGTTGGTGGAGAAGCCCAGCATGGTCTTGGCCACCCACTTGTCAAAGCCTGCGGTGGTCAGCATGACGGTGTACAGCTTTGCAGCGCCGATAACGATGAAGATACGGCCGCTGGTGCGGACGGTCTCTGCAAAGGCAAACTTGATGTCCTCCCACTTGAGTTCGCGGTAGATGATGCCGCCGGCAAACAGACCGTAAACAACAGCGATCACGCCTGCCTCGGTGGGGCTGACGATACCCATGGTAATGGTGCCCACGATGATGATAGGCATGAGCAGGGCGGGCCAGCTCTCCCACAGGCCGTGCAGCACAGGGCCGATGGTGAAGTGACCGGGCTCCTTGGGCACGCCTTCTTTCTTAGCGAGGAAGTAGCTGACGATCATCTGTGCCAGACCGCACAGGATGCCGGGGATGATGCCGCCGAGGAACAGCTTACCGGTGGAGATGCCGCAGATACCGGCAATGACCACCATGGGGATGGACGGAGGAATGATGATGCCGATGGTGGAGGAAATGGCGGTAACGGCAACGGTAAAGTTCTTGGAGTAGCCCTTGCGGATCATTTCCGGCATGAACATGCCGGAAACACCAGCGGTATCGGCAACAGCGGAACCGGAGATGCCCGCAAAGATCATGCTGGAAAGCACGTTCACGTGAGCCAGACCGCCGTAGATGTGGCCGACGATGGAGTAGCAGAAGTCCATCAGGCGCTTGGAAATACCGCCCTTGGACATGGTGAAGCCGGCAAAGGTATACAGAGGGATGGCCAGCAGTGCAAAGCTGTTCATGCCCTCAAACATGCGCTGGGCAATGGTGACGGTGCTGCCGCCGCCCAGGAACAGGATGCCGCCCATGGCGGACAGGCCCAGACTCATGGCGATGGGCACACCAAGGAACAGCAGAACGAAGAATGAGATCAGCAGCCATGCGATCATTTGGATTCGCCTCCTTCAGGTTTCGTGGTAAGCTCAACCACCAGATTGAGAACGGCGGACAGGATGCACAGCACACCGGCAATGGGGAAGATGGTGTACACCTGACCCATGGTGAACTGCGGCATGGTGGAAACGGCCTGCTTTGCGCGGGTGCACAGCTGGTAGCCGCCGTAGGTGACCATGACGTAGAACAGGATGATGAACACATCACGGATGATGACAACGATCTTTTTGCCCAGCGGAGTCTTACCGAGGATGGAATCCACCACCTCCACGCGGAGGTTGGTGCCCATGGCGTTGATGCCAATGCAGGCAATGAGCATGGACCAGACGTTCAGATACTGGCTGCTCTCCATGTACCACTTGAAGCCGCCGATGCCGGGGATCAGGCGCAGCACAACGTTTGCGAACAGAATTACCATCATAGCCGCGCACAGAATGGCGGAAATGAGGGTGGTGATCTTGTCCAGAGTGGTTTGCAGTTTTTTCACAGTACAAACTCCTTTCCAAGTGCGATTCAGATAAAATGCAAAGGGACGAAGGGCACGCCCCTCGTCCCTTTGCTTCGGTTTTATTTCAAGGTTTTCTGGTCAGTGATCTCAGCGGGCTTCTTTCCATGCCTTCAGCTGATCCAGCAGGTCGCCGTAGGTATCAGCGTTGTCGGTCAGGACTTTTTCGGTCGCAGCTGCAAACGGAGCCAGTTCCGGGCTGTTGATCTTCATGCCCTTCTCTTCCAGAGCGGAGACCAAGTCGTTGGTCTGCTGCTCGTTCAGCTCACGGTCGTAATCGGCAGATGCCTTTGCAGCGTCGGAAACGATCTGCTGCTGGTCAGCGCTCAGCTTGTTCCAGCTGCTCTCGGCAATGGTAAAGCACATGCCGGAGTAGATGTGGTTGGTGATGCTCAGGTACTCCTGAACCTCGAACAGGTTGTTGTTGTAGATAACGGGGATGGGGTTCTCCTGTGCATCGTAGGTCTTCTGCTGCAGAGCCTGATACAGCTCAGAGAAGCTCAGCGGCTGGGGGTTGGCACCCAGAGCGGTCATGGTAGCCATGATGACGGGGTTCTCGGGGGTGCGGATCAGCAGACCGTTCATGTCGGCAGGGCTGTTGATGGGGCCCTTGGAGTTGGTCACGCAGCGGAAGCCGTTGCAGTAGTGGGCCAGCACACGCATATTCTGGCTCAGCAGGCCTTCCTCAGCGGCAGCCTCGATGTCGCTGTCCATGAATGCCCATGCATCGTCGAAGGTCTCGAACTGGAACGGCAGTGCGGAAATGCCCATCTTTGCATCGTAGGTGGCAAAGTTGGAAGCGTCGGTGATGATGATATCCACCGTGCCGGAATCCAGAGCGATAGAGTTGATCAGGTCAGCATCGCCGCCCAGCTGGCCGGAGGGGTACAGCTGAACTTCCACAGCGCCGCCGGTCTTTTCGGCAACTTCTTCTGCAAACTGCTTTGCGCCCTTTGCACGGGGGTCTTCTTCGTTGGTGGAGAAGCCCAGCTTCAGGGTGACAGCCGAGCCGGAAGCGGCAGCGGAAGAACCGGTGGAAGCTGCAGTAGAGGCAGTGGAAGCAGCAGTGCTGGTGCCGGAGCCGCCGCAGGCAGCCAGACCCAGAGCAGCAGCGGAAATGCCAGCCACCTTCAGAAAGTCACGACGGGAAATCATCTTTTTCATAAGAATTCTCCTTCAAAAAAATATCTTCTCCTGAGCCGGTCTCGTGCTCCGGCTCTTGTTCCTTTTTTAAATGGTGCCTTTCTTTTCCAGCGCCTTTTTCAGCTCGGCTGCACCAAAGCGGGGGCTGCTGAGGACCACCTTGCCAAACTTATCGGCGATATACTGTTCGCAGTAGGCCATGCTGCCCTGTGCAAACACGATCACATCCACCTTGTCGGCAATGGTACCGGCCATCTCGGTCATGCGGGCCTTGAACTGGTCCTGATCCAGACCGAATGCACCGTCCACCAGACAGTCCACCAGCTCCACGTGTCTGTTGCACTCGCGGGCCATGCGCAGGATGGTGCCCTTGGTGGGTTCCAGCGTGGTGGGCAGGGTAGCCATCACGCCGATGCGCTGGCCCTTGCGGACAGCCTCGCGGCACATCTCCTCGTCCACGCGGACGATAGGCACACCAATGTACTTTGCCACGTCCTGTGCGCTGTCGGCAACTTCGCCCACGCTGCTGCACAGGTTCAGCATGGCATCCACGCCTTCCTCAGCAGCTTTCATGTACATGCCGATCAGGCGTGCTGCCGGTGCAGTGGTCACATAGCCTGCCGCGCGAACATCTGCCAGAATGCTGGGGTCCTGCAGGCTGTACAGCTCCACATCATCGCCCAGCTGCTTTTTGACCTCCTGCTCCACCAGTTCGATCAGTTCCGGGGTGGTGCTGGTATAGATCAGACCTACCTTCATAACGGAAAAGCCTCCTTTTGTTTTTCGTGTTCTCGTGCCGGACAAGCCCGCAGCAAAGGCTCTTTGCTACATCCTACCTTTAGTTCAATCTCAACAGCTTGTCCGTCTTTACATCCTACCATTAGATTACTCTTCGGTCCGCAAAAAGTAAATTGGCGAATAGCCGATATTTCGGGCCGGTTTTGGTCGTTCTGCACAAATGTGGGATGCAATCGGTGAAAAATCCACTTCTTTCTGGACATCATCCCATCTTGCGGCGTATAATACCCTTAAAGAAAAAGACAGGGAAGGAGCCACCGGAACATGAATCCGTTTCAAAGTGATAACATCTGGAAAAAGAAGGCCCGGCAGGGCAAGGCGCAGCAGCATCCGCTCACGCCGCAGCAGGAGTGGCAAAAGCAGGTGAACAGCAGCAGCCTGTGGCTGGGCGGCGGCGTGGTGCTGCTGGCACTGTATCTGGCCGCTGTCCGCGCCGGCACCGTGGCGCTGGACGCAAGCGCCGTCGTGCTGATCGTGGTGGTGGGCTGCTTCTGCGTATACACTGCCGCATCCCTCGGCAGGCTGATGAAGAACAAGCCGGAGGAAAAGGCAGCAAAGAAGAAAAAGAAAGCAAAAAAAGATTGATAACGCGTACAGAAAGCCAGAAAATCTGCGGATTTTCCGGCTTTTGTTTTTCGGCTTCCCGCGCAGAGCGCAATCGTGTAGGGCAGGTTTTATGGCTTTTATAAAATTCTTCTCCGCCGGATACGTTCTCTTTTGCGTGCCAAAAGAGAACCAGAAAAGCACCCGCTACTTTCGAGGCGCGGGAGGCACGAACTAGGGGCTGCTCGCCCCTAGTAACCCCAAAGCAGTTGGGCTCCATACAAAAAATCCAAGTCGCTGCGCTAAAGGATTTTTTGTGTTGCGCCGATTTCAAGGCCCCTCAGCCGCTACGGCGGCAGCTCCCCGCAGGGGAGCGGGGCCTGAACATAACGTTTGCGTTATCTGCCGCGCGAATGCTCCCGCAGGGAGCCAGCGCAGGCAATACGCCGTTAACCGCCACGACTCCTTCCCGTGAAAAAGCAAACAAGCCAGCCCCGCAGGGCTGGCTTGTTTGCAATATTTAAAATAATTTTTCCTCTGATATTGTCAGAGCAGAGCGGAGACAATTCTAAATCGTCAGGCTGTCAGCCCAGCAAAATTTCCACCGCTTCCCGCAGGGTGGACACTTCGCCCACATTGCCCGGGAAGATAATGTACGGCGTGCCGGGGAACAGGCTTTCGGCACCGGTCTGCCATACCGGGATGCCCGGCCGGATCTGGCCCAGCACCTTGGCGCATTTCACGCGCAGGGCCTTCACGCCCACGTCGCTGCTGGTGATGCCGCCCTTTGCCACCACAAAAGCCGGGGAAGCGGTCAGCCTGCCCACGCAGCTCTGCAGTGCATCGCTGATGGCAACGCTGCGCACGAGGGCTGCTTCCGGGGTGTCGTCCGGCAGGGTGAGCACCACGCGCTTTGTGGACACGCAGCAGGTGATGCCCTTTGCGATCTGCTGTGAGCAGTGGGCCACGATGGCGGCTGCTTCCTTTTCCAGCTCGCCCGGCACCAGCACCTTGTCGCTGTCCATCTCAATAAACTCGATGCCCTGTACTTTTTTCAGTTCTTCCAGCTGGGCCGTGGTCTTTTTGGTGTGGCTGCCCACCACGATGATGCCGCCTGCCTTGCTTTCCTGCGTGACCATCTTTTCCCGGGTGAGCAGCGGCTGGTCGGAAATATTGCCGATGGCCTTGACCAGTGCGGCCGCACTGCGGATGGTGAAGTGACGGCCCTTTGCCATGGCGCGGTACAGTGCCACTGCAAACACCTTCACATCGCAGTCCGCCACTGCGTTCACGATCACATGGCCGTAATCGTGCACCGCCAGCAGCTGGGCCTCGATGCCGTCAAAATCCATGGCGCGCAGGCTTTCCAGCGAGATGCAGGTCACGTCTCCTGCACGGACTTTGCCGCCGGTTTTTTCCTCAATGTATTCGCACAGGTTGCTGGCGTGGTAGCCAAAGGTCTCGTCCTTGGCAAATTCGGTCTGGCCGCAGGGCACAAGCTCTGCGCCGTAGCGCACATAATGCACGTTGTCCAGTGTAAAGCGTCCCCCCTCGCGGAAGTAGGGGCACAGAATGTCGCCATCCATTTTGTAACCGTTCTCAGCCTCCGTCACCTCGCACAGCAGGTCGGTCTCCAGCGGGTAGTGGCCGCGCAGGGTGGAGTCGCCGCGGCTGATGATCAGGTAGTCCATGCCGAACTCGCGGGCCACCTTGGCGGTGTTCTCCGCGATCTCGCGGTGGGCCTTGGTGGTCTCGGCCACGGTAAAGCCGCGGCTGTTGGTCAGAATAAAGAAGAGCTTTTCCGGCGCAGCAAAGCCCTTGCGCAGGCTTTCTACCGTCCAATCTGTATAAACATAAATATCATGTACCGTCTGTACGCCGGTAGGGTCGTCGTCCAGCACAATGATCTTGCGGTTGCTGGCGGCAGCTTCGGCGGCAAGGGCGGCGTTCAGTTTTTCCTCATCCACCTGTGGAAAGCTGGCCAGAACATCGGCACTGCGGATCTGTTCCATCTGAAGCTCCTCCTTTATTCGTACAGCACCTGTGCGATCAGCACCAGCGGCTCGTCGCCCAGGCAGGCGATCTGGTGGGTGTCGCCGGGCATGGCGGCAATGATGTCGCCCTTCTCCAAGATCTGCTCCTCGCCGTTGATGATGTGGACAGCGCGGCCGGAGACGATGACCATGCTTTCCATCTCGTGCTCATGCGTGTGCCTGCCAATGGTCACGCCCGGTGCCAGCGTGTGGCGCACGTAGGCGCGGCCCTTGCCCAGCATTTCGGCAGGCGCATCCAGCAGGCGTTCCATCATCACGGTGCCCTCGCCGCCCATGCAATGGGGGATCGGAGTGGGTTTCATCTCAGAAGCTTTCTTATACAACATCCCATGTTCCACCTTTCAAGTCATCTGCAGCAGCATACGGCAGAGTGTTTTTAAACATCCTACCTTTCAAGTTAAGTCCATTATACATGAGCGCAAGCGGAATAGCAAGATTTTTTCCTGAAAAGCTGTTCAATTTTGTGCAATGCGTTTTGTGCAATCTGGCTGATATCCCGCCGTTCCTGCCCCGCAGGCATACAAAAAGCTTCCCCGCCGCAGGCACACAGCCCACGGAAAGGGAAGCTTTTGTCTGATTCCATTTCGGGTGCATCTGACGGAAGTAGTACACCGCAGCATAACACTCCGCTTTCCTTTTTTCGGATCCCGAAATAAATTGGAACTCTGCACATGTTCAAGCTGCAGTTTTTGTGTTTTTTTCAGAGAATCCGTTTTTTGTTGCCGGAGCAGCGTTTCTTTTGTATAATGGCAGTGATGGAAGGCCGATGCCTTTTGCAGATTTTTGATCACGACGTTACAAAAGCGAGGTGTACTGATTATGGAATGGGCAAAATTGCTGTCAACTGAAAAACTTTCTTCTGAACCTCCTGAGCCCGATTCGTTCAAGGAGTATCCCATCAATGCATTTGAAAAGGACTACAGCCGGATCGTTTCCAGCGCTGCATTCCGCAGGCTGCAGGATAAAACGCAGGTGTTTCCTCTGGATAAGAGTGATTTCATCCGAACCCGCCTGACGCACTCGATCGAAGTCTCCACGATCGCCCGGCAGCTTGGCATCATGATCTCCAAAAACACAACACAGTACAAGCCAACTGATATTGCTGTGCCGGAGGATGCCGAAGCCATCGCATCGGTCCTGCTCTGCGCCGGCCTTTTGCACGACCTCGGCAATCCGCCCTTCGGGCATTTCGGCGAGACCGTGATCGGTGACTGGTTCAAAGAGAACCTCGACCATGTAAAATACAAAGGACGGCCCCTTCGCAGCTGGTTATCCAAGCAGATGATCGCTGATCTGGAAAATTTTGAGGGCAATGCACAGGCGCTGCGGATCCTGCTGAAAGCAAAGCACGGTTCCAGCCTCAATCTGTCCAAAGCGATCATCAGCACGCTGGTAAAATACCCCACCGACTCCTGCTCCGTTGATAAAGGCAGTGCGGATATCCGAAAGCACAAACTCGGCTTCTTCGCTGCAGAACAGGAGACTTTTGAGCAGATCTCGGAAGCGGTTGGGACCACCACTCCCGACAAAGGCATCGTGCGCCATCCGCTGACCTACCTGCTGGAAGCAGCCGACGACATTGCATACTCTACTGCCGATCTGGAAGATGCCTTTAAAAAGGGCCTGTTCACCCTTGACCAGTTCATTGAATATTACACAAATTCTTATGACCATTCAAAGATCTTTCCCCACAGAAGCCCTGAGTACTTCTCCGATGAGCGGATCCAAGAGCTTTCCGCGCAGCGCGGTGCAGACCACACCCCAGAAAACGACAGCGCTGCATTTAAAAAATGGCTCACCCAAACGCGTCAGTGGCTGATGTATGTAGCCATCTACCGTTTTTCCTGCAAATATAAAGAGATCATGGCCGGAACCTACTGCGGTGATCTGTTTGAAGGAACCAATCACGCCATCACCATTGACATCCTGAAAGGGGCCATGCGGAAATTCGCCTTCGATACGCCCGGTATCCTGAAACTGGAGCTGTCCGGACAGGTCATTCTCGATTTTCTGCTGGATCATTTTGTTCCCGCCGTGCTGTACTATGACTCTGCATACTGCACCGACGGGCAGGCACCTTCCAAGGCCGACAAAAAGCTTCTCGCCATTTTCTCCGGCAATTACAAGCAGGATTACCAAAACACCCGAACCGGCACGGAATCTTTTGACTTATACCTCCGGCTGCTGATGGTCACCGACTATATCAGCGGCATGACAGATTCCTATGCCCGCACGCTGTACCGCGAGCTTAGCGGTATTGAATAACGCTGCCCTGTTCAGATCCCACGTGCCCGGTTCGTCTGCCGCTTATGGGCTACGGCATGATCGTTCAAAAACTGCTGATACATCACTCTGGAAGCCTCGCACAACTTCAAATCAGGTGCCAGCTTTTTTACGAAGACACTGCTTGCGAATGCGAACGCCTTTTGAATTGCAAAATGATTTTTCGGTTGCTATACTGGGCTTATCAAATTTTTTCGGGAGGATGCCGCAATGACCGCACATACAATGCAAATCGGGAACAGACCTTGCCGCATTTACGGCGAGCCCCATGCAGAATACCTGCTGCTCCAAATGACAGGCGAACACGAGCTGCAAAGCATGGAAAGCGAGGTTACCGCTATTGCACAGAGTGCGCACCACTTTCTGTTTGCGGCCGTGCCCGTGGAAAGCTGGAACGATGCACTTTCTCCGTGGGAAGCCCCTGCTGTGTGGGGAAAGCAAGGATTTGGTGGCAAGGCTACGGAAACCCTGTGCTTTCTGACAGAGCAGGTCATTCCCACGCTGAAGCAGCAGTATCCTCTCCCGGAAAATGTCAAAATCATTCTGGGCGGCTACTCGCTGGCCGGGCTGTTTGCATTGTGGGCATCCACCCAGACTGATCTGTTCTACGGTATCGCTGCCGCCTCGCCCTCTGTTTGGTTTCCGGGCTGGATGGAGTTTGAACAGCGGCACCCGATGCAGGCACAGCGCGTTTATCTGAGCCTTGGCGACAAGGAAGAGCATACGAAAAACGCTGTCATGGCTGCAGTAGGTGATAACATCCGCACCCTGCACAGCCGACTTGCAGAGCGTGGCACAGACTGCACCCTTGAGTGGAACAGCGGCGGGCATTTCAAAAACGCTGACCTGCGCACGGCAAAGGCATTTCGGTGGGCGATGGAGGAAAACCGATGAATATTTTGATTGATGCCGACGGCTGCCCGGTGGTCGATTTGACGTTGCAGATTGCAAAGCAATTCAGTGTTCCAGTCATCATCCTGTGCGACACCTCTCACCAAATCGAGCGGGAAGGTGCGCAGACGCTGGTGTTCGACAAAGGAGCGGACAGCGTGGATTTTGCTCTCGTCAACCGGGTAAAACCGGGAGATGTGGTTGTGACGCAGGACTACGGACTGGCGAGTATGTGCCTTGCCAAGTGCGCCCGGGTGCTGAATCAGAACGGTTTGGAATACACCGCCGACAACATGGAAGCTCTCATGCTGCGGCGTTATGAAAACAAAAAGCTCCTCCGTGCCGGAAAGCACCCCAAGGGGAGCGCAAAACGGACGAAGGAGCAGGATGAAGCATTTGTCGCCACACTGACAGATATTTTAGCGAGCATCTGATTTTCTGAACGGAACACCGGCGAATTTTTTCGCGTCACATTCTCTGTAAGTGAAACCCGTCAGAACAAAGCACCTCTCCACTGCATGAAATCATTGAGATACCGCCGCTTTATCCTCTGGCCACGATCTTCTGAGCGCCGCATAGGAAATAAGGAAGTTTGCAAGCCAACCTGCCGGGACTGCAAGCCAAACAAAAGCAATGCCAAAACGCGGTGCACAAATCAAAGCAACAGACAAGCGGATTGCAAGGTTTACCATATTTGCAATAAGAAACGGCCGCATGATTCCAAGTCCGCGAAGAACGCCATCAGTTGCCATCTTGATGCCCATGAAGATGAAAAAGTAACCAAGCCATCTCATATAATCACCGGACACCTGATAGGCCAACGCAGTTCCGTCTTTTCCCAAGAACAACGAGGAAATCTGTGTGTGCAGTGTTTCAATGACCACGAAAGCAAGAACTGCAAAGCATAGATCCAACACCAGTGCAGCATGATACCCTTTTTTGATACGCTCAATTTTCTTTGCGCCAAGATTCTGGGATACAAACGGCGAAACTGCATTGCCGATGGATACGAAGATCAGCGAAAAAACATTTTCTACCCGCATCGTTGCCGCATACCCGGCAAGTGCCTGTGTGCCGAAGGGATTTACCACTGCCTGCACGATCATCATACCGATAGACACTGTGGACTGCTGCAAAACCGATGGTACCGCAATGCGAAGCATGGAATACAGCTCCTGCCGGTCGAACCTGCTAAAGGAGCTCTTGTATTGCCGCATCCGAGACAGAAAAATCAAAAACGAAAACACGGCAGAAATTCCTTGTGCGATCAAGGTCGCAAGGGCTGCACCAAACACCCCCAGACCAAGACCGGCCACCATCCAGAGATCCATAAAAATATTCAGGATAGATGAGAATATCAGCAGTCCCAACGGAATTTTGGATTCACCGATGGAAGTGAACATGGTGGAAAGAATGTTGTACATGAATAGAAACGGGAAACCCACAAAGTAGACCCGCAGATACAATACTGCTTCTTCCAATATATCGGCAGGGGTCTGTAATCCGCTCATCATGAAATGGGAAAAGCAAAAGCCAAAGACACCAAGGACAACGCTTAAGATCAAAAAGCTGATCAGGGACGTTGACACAATGGTTTTCATTTTACCATAATTTTTTGCACCAAAATAGCGGCTTACAAGCACACCTGCGCCCACACCAGCACCAAGCGCCACACAAATAAAAACATTGGTCAGTGCAGCACAAGCACCAACAGCCGCAAGTGCCGAGGAGCCAACAAATTGACCAACTATTATGGAATCGGCCATATTGTATACTTGTTGAAAAAAGCTGCCAAGGATCATCGGCATCGCAAAAACAGTCAGCGCTTTAAGGGGTGGATCTGTGATCAAATATTCATCTTTCGACATGATTATATTCCTTCCAAAAATCGTTTATCGCAAATTTTATCGCAAGTTAAGAAATTCGTGCAACATTCAAACGGCATCTTTGCGATATGCAATTCACCGCTGTTGCATTAAAAAGTTGAATTGCTATAGTATTGGAATCTATCCAATATAAGTATATTCCCCCCTGTCTCAAAATGCAATCTGCGACTTCTGGCGGAGATGGTGGATATTCTCCCGCGGGCTAAGCAACAGCCCGCAGGGCTGATTGCTTGCGGTCTGCGGACCGCCGCCCTGTTCTCATCCGCACCATCTAGCCGCAAAAAAGGCACCAGCCTGAGCTGATGCCTTTTGTTGGCGGAGATGGTGGATATTCTCCCGCGGGCTAAGCAACAGCCCGCAGGGCTGGTTGCTTGCGGCCTGCGGGCCGCCGCCCTGTTCTCATCCGCACCATCTAGCCGCAAAAAAGGCACCAGCCTGAGCTGATGCCTTTTGTTGGCGGAGATGGTGGGATTCGAACCCAAAAATCAATTGTTTTGTGTGATTTTTGGCTGTTCAGAGTGTGGTATAACGTGCTTTTTCGGGGTGTGAAAAGGCATGTTTGAAAATGTGTGTCGGGGGTGATTGAAAAAAGTGTGGTAAAAAGTGTGGTACAGATTCAGCCCTGGCCCAGCAGCTTATCAAAGGCGGCGTTTACAGCCTGGGCGGTGTTCTCAGCGTCACCGCTCAGGGTGTGGCCGTACACGCCGAAGGTGTCCATATCCTGACTATGCCCCACAAGGCCCTTCACTTCACCCTCGGGCAGCGTTTTAGTGACGCTGACGAAGGTGTGGCGCAGTTCGTAGGCCGTAGTGGGGAGAATGCCGTTAGCTCTGCAATAGGCCTGCCAACGGTCCCGGTAGTAAGGCTCTGAGCTGATGCGGAACACGCTGCCGGTGCTGCCGGTGATCCGCCGTTGATCCTCCAGCACGCTCCGTGCCCTGGCGGAGAGTGCAAACGACCGGACAGCATTCTGGTTCTTGCCTTGTGTTTCTTCCCCGTCAACATTGATCGAACGGGAGATATACACCACGCCGCCGTGAACATCTTCCCAGCGCAGGCCCAGCAGTTCGCCCGGGCGCAGGCCGGTGAGGACCTGGAACCGATAGGCGTTGATATAGGGGTCGGGCACGCGCTGGCGGTTAAATGTGGTGGTGTCTGAGCTGAACAGTACCGCCAGTTCATCGGGCTGCAACACGTTCTTGCCCTTGTACCGTGCCCCGGCGGGAATCGTTAACTCCTCTGGCGCATAGGCTGAAATCCTGCTTTTGCGGCAGTACTTGCAGAATGCCCGCATGTCGGCTGCAATGGATTTCAAGGTTTTGCGGCTCTTCCCGGCAGCGTGGGCCAGATTGAGCACGTCTTGCAAATCCTGATCGGTGAGGCGGTCAACCTTCTTTGTGCCGATGATCGGCAGCACCCAGACCCGCCAGCGGCTTTCTAGTGGCCGGTAGTTGTCCGCAGAGGTGGACAACTCCACCGAGCGCAGCCAGACCGCGCCAACGTCCACCACGCGCCCCCCTTTGGCGCAAACGCCGCTGTCTAACCACGCGTCCGCTTTGGCGTTCGCTTCTCGCTGGCCTGCGCGGCCCTGTGTGCTGCTGTAAAAATACCGGCGCTGTCCATCCTTCTGCACAGCAATGCGCCACTGTTTGCCGTTCCAGCTGGCTGTGTTCGTTCGTTTACCCATGTGTTATAACCTCCTGAGCATAGCTTGAAAAGCCTGCCCAGAAAGGGTATAATACCAGGTGTGAGGGTGGTATTGTCCTTTGTGGGCAAGCTATCTATCGAAAGCCGTTCCCGGTTGCCGCCGGGGGCGGTTTTTCTGTTTTATTGTGCAAATTGTATAGTGCTGTGGTGCTGATCGGGGGAGATCAGCAGCCCCGACGTGGTCAAAATGCACAAACAAGGGCGTTCCCGGTTGCCGCCGGGGGCGCTCTTTTACTTTTTGTCGGGGAAAAAATCATCAATTTTTCTTTGTTTTAGCCGTTCCAATTCAAAAGTTAAGAAATCATCTGTCAGTACGTCCAGCTCTTGCAATTCGCGTTCGGTGATTAAAAGAGTGCCGTTTGGGTATCTAATCCAAAGATAGGCGTTTTCTTCGTCAAAACCGATATCATGCCCAGTAAAAAGCAACTTGCTTCGGATATGCATAGTTCTTCGTGGGTCGTCTGGCGCGGAAAGATCAAACAGATTTTTGTGAAAAGAATCGACATTGACACCAAGTGCGTGAGCGATTTTTTCCAGAGTGTTGTACTTTGGGTTTCTTATTCCGCGTTCATATTGGCTGATGTTCTGTGATGTAGTGCCGACTTTTTCGGCAAGTTGCGCCTGTGTCAGGCCGGCTTTTTCTCTAGCCGTTTTGATTTTTTCGGCTACGCTGTCATTGCCCATGTGCATTACCTCCCTACTTAACAGAATATCACAAGTTTAAGAAAAATTCAATTGAGTTTCAAAAAAGGTGCTTGACAAACTCAAAAGAATCATTATACTGCAATATAGAAACTCAATTGAATCACGCCGCACACAGGAGGAAAAACACATGAAACGCTTGAACATCACCTACGACACCGCAGAGATCGAGAACGGCGAGAAGATCGTCGGGGAGACCTGTTACACCGTGGAGTTTGCCGACGACCGCGTGGCGGATCGCCTGTTGGATCATGGCACATCTGGCGTTGTAGTCGCAGAGCTGGAAAAGCTGCTGCGCGTGGTGGAGCGCCTCAAATGCCGGTGTTTCGTCCCCGGCAGCATCAAGCACTATGAGCTGGTGAAGTAAACCCCGCCTGATGATGGCCCCCGGCAAGGGCCGAAACGCTCCAGTGTGGAGCGTCGCGGGAGCCAAAAGACCCGTAAACAAACGAAAAGGAGTGGTTTTTACATCATGGCAAAGTCGATTATCCTTGACCGTGTTGCGGTCATTGCAGAGATGGCCCGCCAGGACCTTACCACCGAGGAGCTGAGCCGCAAGGCAGGCGTGGGCCGTTCTGCTGTTCAGAAAGCCCGCGTTGGTGGGGCGATGTGGCGGACGACCGCCGGGCATATCGCGGACGCTCTGGGCGTGCCGTTGGAGGTGCTCAGGCTGCCGCCGCCGCAGCAGCAGGAGGTGACACGATGAACAGCGCTAACGCCCCTGCCCAGGTGATGGGCAGTTTCCACCAGAGCCCTTTTTGGAAGCTGAGAGCCCGTTTCCGGGAGTGTGGTCTGTTCGACGCGGAGCTTGCACAGGCCACCGGGATTGCCCAGTCAACCCTCAGCCGCCGAATGAGAGGCACGATGCCCTGGACCTCGGACGAGATCGCCGCTGTGTGCCGCGTCGTCGGTATTCCCAGGGCAAGTATCGGGGATTTCTTTTTTCCTGACCTGCCCGACGATGAAAACGCCCCGGCGGACTGACCGCCAGGGCGAGAGAATAACAAATTTTTTTTTGGAGGGAATACCGTGAAGATCATCAAGAATTTTGTCCGCCCTGTCACCGTGGAGCAGATCAACGGCGAGTTGTCCGGCATTGGTGCCCAGCTGATCGACATCGTGCAGGCAGGCCCCGAAAGCCTGATGCTGTACTTCGACCACGTTGACGGCGCTGCCGACTGCCTGCGCCTGAGCGCCCAGCGCGGCCCGCAGGGCGCGCCGACTCTGGCTGTCGAGTTCCTGCCCGCTGAGGACGAGAACGCCCAGCAAGATCCCGCGGAGGCCGACGAGGACACTGACGCAGAGTAAAAACAAAAATCCCCTCCTGATCTGCCGTCAGGAGGGGACCACATGGGCGGAACGGGTTACGCACGGGTCAGGAGGAACCCTTCCGCTTCCCAGTATACCACACTTTGGAGGGAAAACGTTATGAATTTGAAACAGAAAATCACGCTGGTGGCCTTTGAGGTCGATTGCTACGACCGCCGGGAAGCAAAGCCCCGCACGCTGCATCATGAGCGTGTCGTGCTCAACGGTGGCCGTTTGAACGCGCTGGATCGTCTGGGCATTCGGCCCACGACGTGGATCATGCAGCAGTTTGAGGTCCAGGGATTCGCGGTGCAGCAGGTCAAGAAGGGCCAGAGCGTGGACGCGCAGGTGGATCTGACCGCCCTTTGGAGCAAGACCGCAGCGGAAAAGGCGCTGCACCGCCTGGGCGCGAACGTTGCCCAGATCGTCAGCGGGGGAGGGCAGCACGCATGAAATACTATCAGGAGGTCCCCGGGTGGGGTCGTCCGGTGTTCATCCGCAAGGGCAGCAGTTTTGACTGCGTTGTGTGCATGACTCTGGGCGCGGTGCTGGTTACGGTGCCGCCAGATATGAGCCGCCGCCAGGCTATCAAAAAGGCCCTGGCACTAGCAGCATTGGCCGACAGCGATTACAAGGCCAGAGCCGCAGAGGAAAGGGGTGAGGCATGATGCAGCAAGGCAAGCTAAAACGCTGCCCCTGCGGCGCAGCGCTTGACATGGTGGCCGTTGACTTTGAGGGCTGTATTGCCCTGCTGGAGGCGGTGCAGGTCGCTGTGGAATCGGGTAACCTCCCGCGGGACGTGTGCGCGGATGCCCTGTTGACCCTGGGTTGTACGTTCCACAGGGCTTTGAAGGAGCTGCGTGCGGAAATCTACGAGGATGCAGCCGCCGACGCGCCGCCCTGAGCGGCTTTTGCCCGACTACATACACAGGATAACAGGAGGCAGGAATGCAAGCCTTTCACCTTTTCACCGCAGACGTGCGCGGGGATCGCCGGAACACGGTGTACCCCCGCGCCGTCGAGATCAACACACTGGCGCAGCTCCAGCAGGCCGCGCAGTACGACCATGTGGGGGCAGCGTTCAAGGACAATCGCCGCCAGAACGAGGGCTTTTTGTGGGCTGATTGCCTGATTGCGGACGTGGACAACGCCGCCGGTGATGTGGTAGAGCCCGCCCAGATCGCGGACGACCTGCCCGACGTGCAGCACTATATCCTGTTCAGCCGTCACCACCTGTTGGCGAAAGGCACAGCCCCGGCGGTGCCCCGGTTCCATGTGTTGTTTCCCATTGACCGCACCGAGGACCGGGAGCAGCTGGAAGGGCTCAAGCGGGCCCTGTGCAGCCGCTTCCCGTACTACGATGCAGCTTGCGTGGACGGCGCACGGTTCTTCTTTGGCACTGAGTGCCCCCAGGGCGGGGCCGTGGACGGCCTTTTTACTCTGGATGAGGTACTGGACCCTGAGACCGAAGCACCGCCAGAGGAGCACGCAGCGGCCTCCGTGGAGGTTATCCCGCAGGGCAGCCGAAACGACACCCTGAGCGCCTACGCACTGAAAGTGCTCAAGGCCAAGGGCGCGGACGATGGCACGGCCCGCCAACTATTCGACGCAAAGGCCGCGCAGTGCGTGCCGCCGCTGGACGACGACGAGCTAGAAACCATCTGGCGGGCCGCTGTGCGAGCCTACCGGGCAAAGGTGGCCAACAAGCCCGATTATCTGGACCCGACAGCCTACGCGCTGCAGGGCCTTCAGGAGGGCAGCACAGACGCGGCAGGCCTACGACCCTCCGACTACTCGAACCTTGCCCAGGCGCGTATCTTCGAGCGCCGTAACGCAGGCGAGGTGCTGTATAGTGCGGGTCTGGGCTGGCTTGTGTGGGACGGCAGCAAGTTCGCTGCCGATGAGTCGGCAGCGCACCGCCGGTTCCATGCTCTGACTGACGCGCAGATCGTACAGGCCCGCGAGGAGGTCAAGGCAGCAGCCGCCGCCGGGATCGAGGACAGCAGCAACGCCAAGGCAAAGCAGGATGCCGCCAAGGCGTTTGCAAAGTTCGTCATTGCCCAGCGCTCTGGTGCTGCGATTCGGGCCACACTGGGCGAGGCACAGCACCTTTGCGACGTGCCCACGGAGAAGCTGGACAGCAATGCGTTTTTGCTGAACTGTCCTGGCTGCACCGTGGATCTCAAGACCGGCAAGGCACGACCGAACGACCCGGCGGACAAGTGCACCAAGGCGTGCGCGGTGGACCCGGGCAGCACGGGCGCGCCCCTCTGGCAGACCTTCGTGCAGCGCTTCACCTGCGGCGATGCTGCGTTGGCGGATTACCTCCAGCGAGTGGCGGGCGCTGCTGCCGTCGGGCACGTCTACCAAGAACAGCTCATCATTGCATACGGCAGCGGTGGTAACGGTAAATCGACCTTTTTCAACGTTCTGGCGCGTGTTCTGGGTAGCTATGCGGGCACTCTGAGCGCCGACGCGCTGACGGCGAACCCGAACCGGAACAAGCTGCCCGAACTGGCAGAGCTGCGCGGCAAGCGGCTTGTGCTGGCCGCAGAACTCGAGGAGGGCACGCGGCTTGATGTTTCTATGCTCAAGCGCCTGTGCAGTACGGACGCTGTGCACGCTGAACCAAAGTATAAGCAGCCGTTCGAGTTCATCCCGTCGCACACCTGCGTCCTTTTCACAAACTTCTTGCCCAAGGTGGGCAGCTCTGATGCTGGCACATGGTCGCGCCTGGTCGTCGTGCCGTGCCGGGCAAAGTTCCGCAACGAGGCGGGCGAGATCAAGGACATGGCCGGGCACCTGTTCGACCACGCAGGCGGCGCGGTGCTGTCCTGGATCATCGAGGGCGCGCGCCGGTTCATTGCGGCGGATTTCAAGCTGGACCCGCCGCCCTGCGTCCGCGAGGCGGTGGAGGAGTACAAGGCCGACAATGATTGGCTAGCCCACTTCCTGGAGGACTGTTGCGAGATCGGCAAGGACTACAGCGAAAAATCAGGCGTTGTTCTGGCGACTTATCGCGAGTGGAGCACACGCATGGGTGAGTTTCCCAGAAGACAAGACGAGTTCAAGGCCGCTTTGGAGGGCGTGGGCATTCGCTGGAAGAAAACAAAACAGGGCAATTTCTACCGTGGTTTAAAACTCTTGCCTGAATGGTTCTGACTCTTGTTATAGGCTAAGGGTGGAGGACAACGGAGGACAAACCGGAAACTTTTCTAAAGAAAATTTAGTGTTCTTTTATAGGGTTTTACCTATTGTCCTGCACTGTCCTCCACCTAAACGACATAACGTCATTTTTTGTGATTCATAAAACTGACCCTGACCGCCGCGCGCCAACTGGCGCAGGGTGCCAGAGCTGGCCCCGCCCAGCGCGGCAGGCAGGGGAGAGGAGGGCGGCAGAGATCGCCCCGAAAGGAGTGTTTTATGGTACCTTCACGCTTTATCGACCAGGACGTTGAGGTGTTTGTGGAGATCTTCGCGGTGCCCACCAAGGGCGAGCTTTTCGACTTCAGCGTGCAGCGGCGTTTTGAGGTCACGGAGCAATGGTTTGGTGAGATGTCCACCGTGCCGGTGTGCCCGGATCGGAACCACTATGGCACGGCGTTTGCTCCCTCAGACGTTGCGGTGCTGCTGCTTCAGGCTGGAGTGCTCCAGATCCCTGAGCGCCGCAGTTGGTGTGTGCAGTACGCTGGAAGCGGCCAGTATTTCGACAGCAGCAGAGATGCACTCGCATATTGCCGGAAGCGCTGGCCCGCTGAAATGGCTAGGTTTACCAAACGTTTGCACCTGGGTGCGTCGCTGGATATTTCGCCCTCCAGAGCGGCAGCGTTTGAAGAGAACAAGGCAAAGCTCCAGCCCTGGAAGGATCGGGCTGGCGCTCTGGCGGAGCAGATCCGGAACAACAATGCCGCCCCGGCGGAGGGCTGAGCATCCGACAATTTACTAAAAATTACCATTTAGGAGGTGATTTTTCTGTTATCAGCAAAACAGCGGCGAGCATTGGCGGCTGAACTTTCCAGCCCAAGCCGCGCAGCAGCGGCCCGCGCCTGTGGCATGAGCATGAGCGCATTGGTAAAATATGGCAAGAAACCGGAATACGCCGCAGCTCTTGCCGCCGGGCGTGATGCCCAGATGCAGGAGGCAGTGCAAAGCCTGAGCGCCTGCACCGGTGCTGCTGTGGAGACTCTGCGAAAGATCGTGGACAACCCCAGTGCATCGGATATCAACAAGATTGCTGCCGCGCGGGCGCTGCTGGAATTCGCTCTGCGCTTCTCCGACAGCGCAGGCAGCGCAGCGGTGCCCACTGTGGTGATGATCGACGACGTGCCCCGCACGGCCCCGCCTGGGTTCCTGGGCGCAGGTAGCGAGAACGACGAACAGGAAGGAGGTGTGAACGAATGACACCAAGAGCGAAAAGTTTTCCCATCGTTGAGCGTGTGGAAGAGCAAGACCTGACGCAGCCACGTTTCTGGACGATCCAGCGTTACCCGACGACTGACGAGCAGTTTCCGCTTGTGCAGATCGTGCAGGTGCGCACGCCCTATGGCGTTGTGACCGCCTGGCAGGTCTGGGCGGGTCCTGGAAAGTGGGCTTTCCATACCGAGGCCGAGGCCCTGACTTTTGCCGCCCAGCGCTTTGGCGTAGGCCCCTACGCCAGCAAGAAAGCAGATAAATGAAAGAACGAGAGGTGCAGACCATGAACCAGAATGCAAATTTTATTGATGATGCCCGCCAGATCGTGCGGGACTACTTCGAGCAGCGCGTGCACTATGAGGGAATCATGGAGCGCGCAGCAGCGGGCCGACGCTCTGGCGCATACACGGAGGACTACGAGCGCGGCGTGCGGATCGACTGCGAAAACGCTATGATTAACCTCCGTACCGTTGCGGCTGCCCGTCTGGGCCAGCTTGAGCAGGAGTTTAAGGAGGATCTGATGAAGCGCACCGCGCCCAATGGTGCAGAACTTGATAGCGCAGATTTTCGCCTGCTGAGTAGCGGGCTCCCTATGAGCGCCGCCGAGTTTTCCGCGCTGTGTGAGCGCAACGCCAGCAATGAAACGGTGCTGCGCGCTGCTGGCAGCTATGCAGCCCAGCACGACATGATCCCCTATTTCCGCCAGTACTACCGCACTCCCACCGAGCGCGTGGACGCATTCAACCACATCATCAAGACTGCCCGCGCCGCTCTGGATGCCCAGCGCCAGTATTGCAGCGCCCTGGATTCCAAGCACTGGGCCTGCGTCACTGGTGACGATGCTAGAGTGATCGGCCCCAGCGCCGATTACTACAGGGGCAAGACTGGACGCAGCGCCGGTATCAACAGTGCAGCCAGCGGCACCACATGGAGCGCACAGGATAGCATGATTAACGGTGTCACCTGAACCCTGGAAACCCTGATTTTTTGCCTGAGTGTGGTAAAAAGTGGGGTATAAACGAAGAAAAGCACCTAAGAACTTGCGTTCTTAGGTGCTTTTTGACAGGGTGCCTTGTGGGATTCGAACCCACGTGCCCGATTAAGGACAAAACGATTTCGAGTCGTTAAAATTGTTGGATGAAGCTGGTCCCGCGCGGCCGTCATTGGCAGCTGAGGGCATTTTTGTAACCTCAAAAAAGGCACGTCACACCGCAATTTGCAGGCAAAAATCAGCCGCTTTTTGCGAAATGACGTTAGAAAAAGCCTTTTTCACACGGGCCGTCAGCGGCTGCATTTCAGGTGTAGTTGTGTTAGATGTCCGTTAGAAATATGCAGTGCTGCCGTTGCTGTGCCAGCTCACAGCAGGCTTCCCTGTCTGAACGCAGCGTTTCCCGAAAGCCGGGAGATGCTGCGTTTTCTCTTGCCCGCATTGGGCTGAAAGGGAAGCCGCCATGTCAACATTCCGCGTCAATAAAAACGTCAACTACACCGTTATGAGCAACCACCACCTGCAGGATAAGAGGCTGTCCCTGAAAGCCAAGGGACTGCTGTCCTATATGCTCTCCCTGCCGGACGATTGGGATTACAGCCTGAAAGGGCTGACCGTTGGTTGCAAGGATGGTCTGGACAGTGTACGCACCGCTGTTCTGGAACTGGAAGAACACGGCTACGTCCGCCGTCAGAAAGTCCGCAATGCCAAAGGGCAGATCATCGACTACGATTATCAGGTTTATGAATCGCCTGTTGAGGACGCTCCTGCCGTTCCCGGCAAGGAAGGCGGGCCATCGAACCCGTCCGCAACCAAAAGCCCGAAAAGCTGCATGAAACCTTGTTCTTCACCATTTTTGGATTTTCCAAATTTGGCTGAGCCCAATTTGGAAAAGGCAACGCAACAAAATACTAATAAACAAAATACTAAAAGACAAAGTACTAATCTATCAGGGCCGACAGGCGAATCCGCAGATTTTGACCAGATGGAAGCACAGGTACGGGAGGAGTTTCGGGAACGTTTGGAGATCGACATCCTTGCCCAGCGGTACGACCCCGACAAGCTGGAGGAACTGCTGGACAACATTGTGGAGATGTACTGCTGTTCTCGGCAGACCCAGTATGTCGGCAAGCAGCCGCAGACCACCAAAGCCATCCGGCTGCGGCTGGACAAGCTGACCAGCCAACAACATTGAGTACATCTTCGATGTGATGTCCAGCACCACCCAGCCCATCAAGAACATCATGGCCTATCTGCGCACCACCATCCTGAACGCCCCCACCACGATGGAGCACTACTATCAGGCGCAGGGCAACTGGCTGACCGCACAGAATCGGAAGAAGTAAGCGCTGTTTTCCACAAAGAACGCAACGCCTGTTGAAAATGCAAAGGAGAATTTCCATGAAGAACACGAACGCCGTCCGCACCGAGATCCATTACGCCCAGGTCGGGGAGTATCAGCTGCCCCTGCTCACCCTGCCGCAGACCGATGATACCGAACCGCTGGGCAAGTATGGCCGGATGCGGCTGGTCTATCTCAAGAATCAGCGTCCTGTGCTGTACAACCAGATGCTGCTGAACGGTACGCTCTGGCCGCATTTGCAGGAAGTCCAGAAAACGGCCTGCGCGTGGCTGGAACGCACGATGAACACTCTGTTAGACAAGTACCCCGTGCCGGACAAAGAGCGCGCACAGCTTCTCTGGGTGGCGCACATGAACGGGCTGAAAGCGCAGGCCGAGGAAGTGATGGTGAGGGAGATCGTGTATGCAGAATGATTCCCGATAGCATCTGAACGATATCAAAAGCCGATATTTTAGATTTTATTCTTGATTTTTGCTGAATATTTGCAAATTTCAAAATCAAAATTTGACTTTCTGCCTAGAATAGAGTACACTAGATTCAGAAAATCATCTGGGAGGAATCGCGATGCTGCTTCAATTTTCAGTCACCAACCACCGCTCCATCAAGGACACGGCTATTATCAGCTTGAAAGCATCTACGGATAAAAGTCTGTCTGATTGCCTGATTTCGCCGGACGAGAAGAAACAGCTTGTGCCTGTGCTGGCACTGTACGGCGCAAATGCAGCCGGGAAGAGCAATGTTCTCCATGCTCTCCTGCTCATGCGGGAAATGGTCTGTGGCCGATATGCCAAGCTGCTGAAAGGCGAGTCCCTTCCGCAGGAGCCGTTTGCTTTCACTGACCAGCCCACACAGCCGACCAGCTTTGAAGCCATCTATTTTTATGGCGGCATCAAGTATGCCTATGGGTTCTCGTTTGACAAGTCCAAAGTCCTGACCGAATATCTCTATCACTGGCCCAACGGCCGGGAGGCTATGGTTTTTTCCAGAGAAGGCAATGGTTATCAGTTCCGCGAGAATGTTCAGGAACAGCTTACCCTTGCCGGACGCACCGCAGAAAACCGGCTTTACCTGTCCAGCTCCAACGAGTGGAACTGCCCCCAGACCGAAAAAGCGTATCTGTGGTTCTTTGAAAAGCTGACAGGCTTTATGGGAACCGAAATGCGGCTGGATGCTACATTGTCTGCCATTCGGCAGGGCGGCTCTGAAAAGAGCCGTATCCTGCATGAAATGCTGTATGCAGACCTCGGTATCAAGGACATCCGCATTACAGGCTCCAAGGAAGAGCCTATCATTTCCGCACTGCACACCCTCGATGCCGAAGATGGCACTTCTAAGGGTTTCTGGCTCCCGTTGGGGCAGGAATCCGTTGGGACACAGCGTTTCTTCTCTCACATCGGTATGTGGCTTGCCGCTTTGGAATCCGGGTCTGTTTTGGTAGTAGACGAGATCGAATCCAGTATGCACCCGCTGCTGACAAGGCATCTGATCGAGATGGTGCAGGATGCCGCTATCAATACAAACCATGCACAACTCATCTTCACCACGCACGATACCGGACTTCTCGACCTGACGTTGCTGCGACGCGATCAGATTTGGTTTGCAGAAAAGGATGAAAAGACCATGCAGACCGATATTTACGCCCTGACCGAGTTTTCTCCCCGGAAAGGTGAGAACATCTCCAAGGGCTATCTGCAAGGACGGTATGGGGCGATTCCACACATGAGGAAAGAATTATTAAAGAGCGTATAAATATGGCTTACCTGAAACTGATGTTAGATGAACGGGAAATCGCTCATCTGAGCGAAGATGGGCAGTATCTCTGCGCCAATGAGGGCGTGCTACAGTACGACCTGCCCTTGAACCTCTTTATCGGCAGCAGCCGCAAAGTCCCACTGGTCGATGTGGTCGTCTGGGCAAAGAAGCGCATCTTTCCCCGGAATCGGATGGACTGCAAGGAGATTCTGGAGATGATGGGCCTGCCTGACTACAACGCGTGGGAGATCGTCAAGCGCACCAATGCCTGCCTGATGGAAGATCCTTTCTGGCTGCGCTTCAGCGAAGATGAGACCTTTGAGGATACCACGCGCGGTAGGGCAAGAAGGATCATGGCCGAATATCAGAAGCCTGCTAACACCAATTAGTATCATTTATATCATTGTTAGGGCAGAGCTCACCTCCCCTTCACTTTAAGTCAGCGTTTGTCGCCGTATATACTTGTTCTTCTCGATGTCCAGCTTTTTTAGAGCAGAATCCCTTAATCGCCTTGCTTTTCCCTTAAAATGTAGTATATTTTAAGGGAAAGAAAGGGCGGTAAGGGCATGAGAGCATTCAATTACTCCAAAATCAAAGAGCAAAAATGGGATTCCGAGATTCTCGGCTATATTGCTGCAATCTATAAAGAAGCGGGTAAGCAGGAACTTTATCTGAAGCAGCGTCCTGAAGAACTGGAACATCTGGTCGAGATTGCAAAGGTGCAAAGCACCGAGGCCTCCAATGCCATCGAGGGAATCGTGACCACCAGCACTCGAATCAAGCAGCTCGTGGAAGAAAAAACCACACCGCGCAACCGGGATGAACAGGAGATTGCAGGATACCGTGATGTCCTGAACCTCATTCACGAAAATTTTGATGTGATTCCGATTACGCAGAATTATATTTTGCAGCTGCATAAGGTCTTGTACAGTCATATGAACAACCCCATCGCAGGACGAACAAAGAATGTGCAGAATTATATCAGCGCAACTTATCCCGATGGCCATAGCGAAGTTCTTTTTACCCCGTTGGCTCCCTATGAAACGCCAGCGGCTCTTGACCGAATCTGCGAAGAATATAACCGTGTGATCGGGAACTTTGAAGTAGAACCATTGATCGCAATTCCTGTGTTCATCCATGATTTTCTCTGTATTCATCCGTTCAACGATGGCAATGGCCGGATGAGCCGCCTTCTCACGACCCTGGTGCTGTATCAGAACGGTTTCTATGTCGGGAAATACATCTCGCTTGAAGCCAAGATTGCCAAGAACAAAGACCTCTACTATTCCGCTCTTGCGCAGGCGCAAAGCGGATGGTACGAGGGCACAGAGGATGTTGTTCCATTCATCAAATATATTTTGGGAACCATTCTCTCTGCATACCGCGATTTTGAAGAACGCTTTGCCCTCGTGGAAACAAAACTTCCAGCCATTGAAGTTGTTCGGAATGCTACGAAGAACAAGATCGGGCGCTTTACCAAGCAGGATATCCGGGAACTCTGTCCTTCGCTGAGCCTTAGTTCCATTGAGGGTTCCCTGCGGAAACTCGTTGAAAACGGCGAGTTGAAACGCGTGGGAGCAGGCAAATCAACTGTGTACCTGCGGTTGAAGTAATCCCTTAATCGCTCCATCTTTCCCTTAAAATACGGCCAATTTTAAGGGAATCCGCATTAAGTAAGGGCTAAAGCAGTCCTATTTACTTGACTTTTTGTTGGTTTTCAGTATATTGATATCAATTGGTATCAACAAGTATCGGCTAATGGATACAACAAGACTCACAGATTGGATGCTCATCCCAATCTGTGGGTCTTGTTCATTTGAGTTCAGTCATCATCGTCCGGGTCAGGAACTTCCACCCACTCTGAAAGCTCTTCGCAGTAGTCCTCATATTTTCCGCCTTCGGTGGTCCTGATGACACGCCGCAAGTAGTCCTTACCGCCATCTACACAGCAGAGACCACAGCTGCACCTCTCTGACTTCTTTCCAGAGATTAGTACAGAAATATGTCAGCAGCCTGCCTGTTTATTGTGTTTTTGAGTGGTTAAGCAATGTCTCGTCCTTATCGTGAGCATTGAATAGGGCTTTTGTCCGCGCTATAATAGAAGAAAACTGCAAGGAAGTGTCATCATGCTGCACCCCGGACTGTACGAACAGGTCATCAACAATGCGCTGAACCGCGAACTTTCGGAAGTTCCGGAAGCCTGCAAGTCCACTGCGCCCATCGACACGGCCGAAGCCTCCAAGGTATTGGCACAGTACCTGACCGAAGTTGTGCAGAAGGGCCTTGACAACGTACAGGACAACGGCGGCGGCATCGAAGCACAGATCGAGCTGGCAAACCAGATCGTGAGCATCATCCAGACGACCACCAAAGAAGCTGACTTTGCCGCACTGGGCGTTGACCGGCAGGCAGAGCAGCTTCTTGCGCTTTTATGGAAAAATGACCCACGCCTTGCCGCCGGAAAAGCTGCCAAGGACATCGAGCGGCCGGAAACGTCCCTTGCGCAAAGCTCATTGTTTACCGGGGCCATCCACGAGCCGCAGATGTACACCGAGTTGAAGAAGGAGATCGTATCCGCTGACCGCATCGACATGCTGGTGTCCTTCATCAAATGGAGCGGCCTGCGCCTGCTCATGGACGAACTGCGGCAGTTCACCCAGAACGACGGCGAGCTGCGCATCATCACCACTTCCTATATGGGTGCCACCGATGTAAAGGCTATCGAAGAACTGCGCCAGCTGCCCAACACCAAAATCAAGGTCAGCTACGACACCAAGCGCACCCGGCTCCACGCCAAGACGTATGTATTCTACCGGGACACCGGCTTTACAACAGCCTATGTCGGCTCGTCCAACCTGTCCAACGCGGCCATTTCCAGCGGGCTGGAATGGAACGTGAAAGTGACCCGGAAAGACCTGCCGGAGACCATCGATAAGATCGCCGCCACGTTTGAAAGCTACTGGAACGCCGGCGAGTTTGAGTACTACGACGAAGGCCAGCGGGAGCGCCTTGCGCGTGCCCTGAAAGCCGAAAAGTACAGCGAGACCGACCACAGCGGCATTTACACACTGGATATTCAGCCTTATTCCTACCAGCAGGAAATTTTGGACAAGCTGGAAGCTGAGCGCGCCGTGCGCGGGCACACCCGCAATCTGGTGGTGGCCGCCACCGGCACTGGCAAAACCGTCATCTCGGCGCTGGACTACAAGCGGTTCTGCAAACAGCATCCCGGCAAGCCCTGCCGCCTGCTGTTCGTGGCGCATCGGGAAGAGATCCTGAAACAGAGTCTGTACACCTTCCGTGCCGTGCTGAAGGATGCCAATTTCGGTGAGCTGTTGGTCGGCAACTACAAGGCGGACAGCATCGACCACCTGTTCATCTCCATCCAGACCTTCAACTCGCAGGATTTCACGGCCAAAACCGGGGCTGATTTTTATGATTACATCGTGGTGGATGAGTTTCACCATGCCGCCGCGCCTACCTATCAGAAGCTGTTGGAGTATTACCAGCCGCAAATTTTGCTAGGACTGACCGCTACCCCGGAACGTATGGACGGCAAGAGCATTCTGGATTATTTCGGTGGGCGCGTTGCCGCCGAGATTCGCCTACCGGAAGCCATCGACCGAAAGCTGCTGTGTCCGTTCCAATATTTTGGTGTGACCGACACGGCCGACTTGAGCAGCCTGAAATGGCGCACCGGCGGTTATGACAAGGCCGAACTGTCCAACCTGTACGCCTTCAGCGGCATGGTGGCACAGCGCCGTGCCGACCTTGTGGTGAGCTCCATCCTGAAATATGTTACGGACATCGATGAAGTGAAGGGGCTTGGGTTCTGCGTTTCCATCGAGCACGCCCGGTTCATGGCGGACTATTTCAATACCCATGGCATCCCGTCCATGGCGCTGACCGGGGATTCCTCCGACGAGGAACGCAACACCGTCAAACAGCGGCTCGTTTCCGGGGAGATTCGCTTCATTTTTGTAGTGGACATCTATAACGAGGGCGTGGACATCCCGGAAGTCAACACCGTGCTGTTCCTGCGCCCCACCGAGTCGCTGACCGTGTTTTTGCAGCAGCTGGGCCGCGGCCTGCGTCTGGCTGAAAACAAGGAATGCCTGACCGTGCTGGACTTCATCGGGCAGGCAAACAAGAAGTACAATTTCGAGGAAAAGTTTACGGCCCTGCTCTCCAACACCACCCACAGCGTCAGCCGAGAGATTAAAGAGGGGTTTGTCTCTGCGCCCAAGGGCTGTTATATCCAGCTGGAAAAGATCGCCGCAAAATATGTGCTGGACAATATCAGCGCCTCCTATGACCGCACCTCCGGGCTTGTGGCGCGGGCAACTGCCTTTACCGAGGATACCGGTCTACCCCTGACACTCAGGAACTTCCTCGACTACTATCATCTTGACCCGCGTGCAATTTACAGCAAAAAGGTCTGCTTCAGCCGGCTGTGCGTCCGCGCAGGGGCGGCATCCGATTTTGCAGAACCTTTGGAAGAGACCATGACCAAAGCCCTTGCACGCTTTGCAGTCGTGGATTCCCGCAGGTGGATCCGTTTTTTGCTGGAGCTTCTGCCAAAGTTGGACAACACCGACTTTGCGGCTCTATCGCCAGTAGAGAAGCGGATGCTGCAGATGTTCTATGTGACCCTCTGGGGCAAAACTGCAGAAAGCTGGGAGGATGAAGAAGTTCTCGATAACCTGTATGCTCTCTCGGACAGTCCCGTTTTGCTGGGGGAGCTGCAGGCACTTTTGCAGTATCAATATGACCGCATCGATTTTATTGACGAGCCGGTGGATGTGGGCTTTGATTGTCCGCTGGATTTGCACTGTACTTATACCCGTGACCAGCTGCTGGTGGCGCTGGACTTTTTGAAGCCTGCCACTGTCCGCGAGGGCGTGAAGTGGCTGCCGGAAAAGCAGCTGGACGTATTCTTTGTGACCCTGAACAAAGCGGACAAGGATTACTCCCCCACCACCATGTACAAGGATTATTCCATCAACGAAAGCCTTTTCCACTGGCAGAGCCAGAGCACCACCGCCGAAAACTCTGCCACCGGGCAGCGCTACATCCATCACCGGGAAAAAGGAAGCCGGGTGCTGCTGTTCGTGCGCGAGTTCAAGGCAGAGGCCCGTTTTGGCGGTGCAGGAGCGTATACCTATCTGGGCACGGTGAACTATGTGAAACACGAGGGCTCCCGCCCCATGAATATCACATGGCGGCTGAACCGCCCAATCCCTGCAAAGTTTCTCAAAAAGACCAACAAGCTGGTGGTCGGTTAAAAGGAGAATATCATGAAGGTTGTTCGCGTTGTTGCAGCTGTGATCTGCGACGATATTCAGACGAAACATAAAATTTATGCCACCGCCCGCGGCTACGGCGAGTACAAGGGCGGATGGGAATTCCCGGGCGGCAAAATCGAGCCGGGTGAAACCCCGCAGCAGGCACTGAAACGAGAGATCCGGGAAGAACTGGATACCGAGATCGCGGTAGACGATTTGATTGGCACCATTGAATACGATTATCCGACCTTTCGTCTTTCCATGGACTGTTTCTGGTGCGAAGTAGTTTCCGGCGAGCTGGTGTTGAAAGAAGCCGAGGCTGCACGCTGGCTGACTAAAGAGGAACTTGATTCTGTTCCGTGGCTCCCGGCTGATCAGACGATTCTGGAAAAGATTCAAAAGGCAATACTATAATAGTGCACCTTTCTATGCCGGTTGACATATGTAATTCAAAAGTCAACAAAAAACTATTAATAGAAAATTTTGCATCAATGATTTCTTGTTTGTCAATTCATACATGTAAAAAGCGAAATACATTTGAGAGTTCGAGGTAAGTCATGAATCCAATTATAGCTAATGAACGCAATAAAAAGAAGTGCCAAAAGTTTACCCCCTTAAACAAAGTAGACGACATGCTCGATTTGGCAGGTTATTCTCGTGACTTATTTGGGAAAAAAGTTTTAGAGTATTCATTTGGATCTGGTAATATTATTAAACAAATTGTCAAGCGATACGTTGAGGATGCTCTCACGCAGAATATCGATGTTAATAATATTTCCTCTGGACTGTCTGCTGACATTTATGGTATTGAACTTGATCCACAATTGTACGATCAATGCATCAGCGATCTCAATGAAATCGTAAGGAGTTATGGAATTTCAACCGTCAATTGGTCGTTTGTGTGCACAGATGCACTTCAGTGGACTACAGATATTAAATTTGATTTTATTATTGGAAATCCTCCGTATATTTCATATCACGATATTGATGAAACAAATCGAAAATTCATCCGTCAAAATTTTAGAACTTGTAAAAAGGGGAAATTCGACTACTGCTATGCTTTCCTAGAAAAAGGTGTCGACTTACTTGCTTCTGGTGGAAAGATGGTTCAATTGATTCCAAGCAATATTTACAAGAATGTTTTTGCAGACGATATACGAAAAAAACTTCTTCCTGGCATCAGCACCGTATGGGAATATCCCAATAGTCAATTATTTGAAGATACGCTTACATCAAGCAGCATTCTGGTTTATGAAAGCAGAGATAATATAGCAACTATTAATTATCGTGCCACATCGAAAGCAAATAGCGTTCAAGTGAAAAAAAAACTTTTAGGCGATAAATGGGTTTTTTTGAATACTGATATTAACAGAAAAAAAACAATCCGGTTTGGTAGCAGGTATCACGCATCTATAGCCGTTGCAACTCAATTAAATAAGGCATTTATTGTAAAAGAAGAAGCCTCTATTGAACCGGGATGTTTAAGAAAAGGTGCCGCTCCACGCTCTCTCCGGCGCAATGTAAAAGAACAAATAATTTTCCCGTACTATTATGATGAAAAAGATACCCTGATGCGCTATGAAGAAGATGATTTTAAATCTCGATTTCCAAACACATACGAACACCTACTCGCTTTCAAAGACAAACTCATTGTGCGTGATGCTGACAAATCAGCAAAGTGGTACGAATATGGTCGCTCACAGGCTTTAAGCCATCTCCATCAGGAAAAACTTCTTCTCTCAACAGTAGTAACAAATACTGTTGAGGTATATTATTTGGCAGCTGATGACATCCCATATTCCGGTATCTATATAACCGTTTCCGATGGTAAATCCAGTCTACAAGACGCGCTAACAATCCTTCAAAGCAAAGATTTTTTGGAGTATATTTCAAACCAAGGCTTAAGTGTTAGCGGAAAATCCAAGCGAATAACTTGCAAAGATATCAACGACTATCAGTTTGAGGAGATTTGATTTCATGGAACATTTACAATATGTAATTGAAGACAGCACAATTGCGTATCTGCTGGGTGTGAACAACTTCACAAACGACGAATCCGCTATTCTTGAACTAGTCAAAAATTCCTATGACGCCGGAGCTCTGCATGTGAACATTTCTTTTTCAGGAGATCAGCTTGTTATTGCTGACGACGGACAAGGAATGGACGAAAATAATATCAGAACGGCATGGATGCATGTTGGAAAAAGCGATAAATCTTATGAAATTTTTGATGCAAATAATCGGAAGCGAGTTTTGGCCGGATCAAAAGGCGTTGGTCGTTTTGCCTTGGCACGACTCGGCAATCATGTAATGATTCAAACAAAGAAGGATTCCAATGCAGGAATAATTTGGGAAACAGATTGGAATTCATCTTCCATGCGGCAGGATTCAACAAAATTATCCGTGGGAACTACTATCAAAATCTCTGGATTGCGCGAAAAGTGGGGCAAAAAGAAAATTGAAAATCTCGTCAATTTCTTGTCGAAAACCTATAATGACAGGGCTATGAACATCTCTGTGACACATCCAGACTTTTCTGGCGATATTCCCTTCTATCTTCCTCAACCAGTTCTTGGCGTGAATTGTCTTTCTTGCATTTCTATAAATTATAACAGCCATGAAAAAACACTGAACACAGTAATTGATTCGGATGAATTTTTGGATTCTGCTCAGGATTATTGTCCAAATATAAATCTCCAAAGAAAAGAAAGTGAAGTTGATATCGTTACCGAGCTAACCGGATTATCCAATTATGATTTAACGGAAGAACAATTGGAAGACATTGCATCTCAATTAGGTGATTTCTCAGGCACTTTTTTCTTTTGTATGAAGCCATCATCCATTGAATGTGAAAAATTTTTGTATAAACATCACGGTTTACCTGCGCCAATGCCAGGCGGAGTGATTCTGTATAGAAATGCCTTCAGTATATCCGCCTATGACGGAAAAAAAGATTGGTTAGGTTTTGGAAAACGTTCCCGTAAATCACCCGCTGCAGCTTCACATCCCACAGGAGCTTGGAGAGTTCGTGAAAACCAGATATCGGGAAAGATAGAAATCGACAAAAGGCGCAACGCGATGCTTCAAGACTTATCTAATAGACAAGGTCTGGATGAAAATATTTATTATCAGCTCTTTGTTGATATTATTTTGCTGGGATTTAAGGAGTTTGAGCGGTACCGTCAAGATATCGTAAGACATATTAATGTCAAGAATGAATCTGTTTCCATTCCTGCTAAAACTCCCGTTTCAGATAAAGTCGTTCAAAATCCAAAATTGGTTCCTACGCTTACCGTGCAAGAATCTATGCAACTCGCTGACGAAATCAAGAGCTACCGCCAAGAAAGTCAAGATGCTCGCCAAGAGCGGACGAATGTAGAGGAACGTTATAAGTATGACATCCGTATTCTAAATGTGCTTGCAACAACCGGCCTGAAAGCTTCTTCTATTGCCCATGAAATGAGAAACGATCGTAATTCGTTTTCAGCGAATACAGATTATATTATTGCCGCACTGCAAGAATATGGAATGTGGGATGAGCTTTTATCGCCAGAAAAGACAAAGAAGGCGTATAAAAATGTTCCCGTACTTCTTGAAAAGGGACGTGAAAAATGTGCTAAGATTGTTTCTTTTATGGATACAATGCTTTCAGAAATCGAAAAGCGTCAATTTCAGCCTGGAATGCAATCTATAATAGTACTTTTAAACCGTATAAAAGAGAGTTGGGAACGAGATTATGCGTGGATATCGATATGTATTAGAGTAGCTTCTGATATTGAGTACTATCTATCTGAGGACGTGCTTCATGTTATTTTTGACAATCTTATACTAAATAGTATTCAGCAAAATGAAAAGAGCAACCATCTGAATATTATAATTCAGGGTTCATTAGAAGATGGTTTGCTGAAATTTTCATATTCCGATAATGGTGTAGGCTTAGCCCGAAAGTATCAGAACAATCCTATGAAAATTTTAGAGGTTCACGAAACAACCCGAAAAAACGGTCATGGTCTCGGAATGTGGATCGTCAATAACACCGTAAATATGTCTGGTGGTCAAATTTTGGATATTCGCGGTACAAAAGGATTTTTTGCCGAGTTTTCAATTGGAGGTTCATTGTAATGGAGGAATATAATTTACTTTATATCGATGATGACATCGATTCACAACTAAGCGAATATTTAGACAAAGACTTAAAAAACGCTCTGCAAAGTGATATAGTCCTTAATATATCTGAACACGAATTCAAACCAGCTGAAGGATACAAAAGTCTACTAGAAAATCCTCAAGTGGCTACGGCAAATATCATTCTGATTGACTCGCGGCTTTTTGAAAACAATTCTGCAACCGATGGGAAATTTTCCGGAGAAGAGTTCAAGATTATTTTAAAAAAGCAATTTCCATTTATCGAAGTTGTAGTTATTACTCAAAATGGTGAGGATGATTCTGTCAAAACCATTGCAAAATTCAATCCCAAATGTGGATTAGCTGCAAAGGAATACTATGATCATATTCTTCCTGATATTATCAAACATGCAATTGAACAAGTGAAAATTTATCGCAATTTGGCAATTCGATTTAAGAGCAACGACAGTTGGGAGCCGATTATAAAAGAACGGGTACTTGGTTCCTTGAATGGCACCGCAGCATATGATAGTCTTACCGCAGCAGATATCGATAAACTTGTACTCGCTTTTCAGGAGATGTCAAAAATAATCAATGAGTAAAGATTACAGAGATACAGAATATTGCCCCGGATATGGCAACATATTAGAAGACAAGAAAATTTTCATGGATTCATTCCGTACACAGCACCCACGTGCAAAGGATATTCATGCGTATGTTTCAAAGAATGAGGGCACCTACAAGAAAGACTTTATAAAAATCTACAATGGAAAGTGTGCCTATTGTGGTACTTCGATAAAAATCATTCCAAAGACAATGTTTGAAATCGATCACTTTATCCCCCAATCAGCAGACTGCTTTGTTAATAAAGCGGCTGCAGGGGATATTAGCAACATCGTATTATCTTGTCAGACATGCAACCATAATAAGAGCGACTTCTTAATAGAACCTGAGATTCGATCATTATTACATCCAGATCACGATGGTATACGGAATGCTTTTTTTAGAGATGAACTATATTACATAAGGGTTGTGGATGGACAACCAAGTGAAGTAACTGATTTCTATAAGCAATTAGAGCTCGATCGTCAAATCTGTCGGCTAGACTATCTTCTGCTAAATATGAAGGGTCTATATGCTAAAATAGCAGACCGACCTGAGATTCACAATCTTCTCGGAGAAGCTATCTCATTACTGTCTGAAAAGCGTAATAATGGTTGCTAGTTTCAAAATTTCTTCTTTCCACAAAAAACAAGTTTTGGATTGTGGATTGCTCCAGCAAGCAGTGCCTCTGTATATACAAAGGCTCAAACACGCATGGCATTGCAAATTTGCCGTGCGTATTCTGCTTGTTGGGATGCAGTCCCAATCCCTGTGAACATCACGGAACCGTGATGGCTGTGCACTCTTACAGCGTGCTGAAAGAGCGTTTTGCAGAAACGCGAAGCCTGCATCGGCACGATGCAGAACAACAGGTTTGGGCTGTGCCCAACAAGCTCTTGCAAGGCAAGGGGCTTTGTATATACAAAGACATTGCTTGCAAGAGAGCTTCGGCGTACCAGAATGGTACCACGAAGCACTGCTTGCAGAAGCTATTGCATCCATCTGAATTGTCAATTCCGCTCGCAGCTGTTATACTGAACTCATCAAAAATTTTTCAGGAGGCAGTTGCCGTGACCGCAAAGCAAGTTCAAATCGGAGATAGACCCTGCCGTATTTACGGCGTAGACTGCGCCGAATATCTTCTGCTTCAGATGACGGATGAACACGAATTGCAGCGCATGGACAACGAAGTTGCAGCCATTGCACAGGGCGCAGCGCATCCGTTTCTGTTTGCGGCCATCCCGGTGGAAAGCTGGAACGATGCACTTTCCCCGTGGGAAGCCCCTGCTGTCTGGGGAAAGCAAGGTTTCGGTGGAAATGCTGGGGGCACCCTGCGCTTTCTGACAGAACAGGTCGTGCCAACGCTGAAACAACAGTTCAATCTCCCGGAAAACGTCAAAATCATTCTGGGCGGCTACTCGCTGGCAGGGCTGTTTGCTTTGTGGACCTCCACCCAGACAAATCTGTTCTACGGTGTCGCCGCCGCCTCGCCCTCGGTGTGGTTTCCGGACTGGATGGAGTTTGAACAGCAGCGCCCGATACAGACGCAGCACATTTATCTGAGCCTTGGCGACAAGGAAGAACACACGAAAAACGCTGTCATGGCTGTGGTGGGGGATAATATCCGCACTCTGCACAGTCAGCTTATAGCGCGCGGTGCAGACTGCACCTTTGAATGGAACAGCGGCGGGCATTTCAAAGACGCCGATTTGTGTACCGCAAGAGCATTTCGGTGGGTGATGGAGGAAAGCCGATGAATATTTTGATCGATGCAGACGGCTGCCCGGTCGTCGATCTGACGTTGCAGATTGCAAAGCGGTTCGGCATCTCGGTCATCATCCTGTGCGACACCTCTCACCAAATCGAGCGAGAAGGTGCGCAGACGTTGGTATTCGATAAAGGTTCTGACAGCGTGGACTTTGCGCTGGTGAACCGGGTAAAACCGGGGGATGTGGTCGTAACACAGGACTACGGGCTGGCCAGTATGTGCCTTGCCAAGCGCGTCCGGGTGCTGAATCAGAACGGTTTAGAATACACCGCCGACAACATAGACGCTCTCATGCTGCGACGGTATGAAAGCAAAAAGCTCCTCCGTGCCGGAAAGCACCCCAAGGGGAGCCCAAAGCGGACGAAGGAGCAGGATGCCAAGTTTGCGGATACACTTGAGAAGATTCTGAGCAAAAATTATTGATACATACTTTTTGAAGGCTGGAGAAATCCAGCCTTCTTTTTTGGCGAATATCGATTTGAATGATTACATCTTGGTTACAGGTTATAAGTTGTGGGTGCAGAATGGCCTTTCCCGTCGGCTACCTATTGAGGGCATCTTTTTTCAAGACCACTTTCAACTTCAGGCACTGCCATTGTTGCCAAGTTTCGCCCTCCATCGATCGCCCCGTAGACCGACGTTATTTTAACCAAGAGGCTACTTCGGCTATATTTTCCAAGAACTTTTCAACAAATTTCTTTTTCGGGTAACAAAAAGCACTTTTTCGTCGGCTACCAATTAGAGGGATAATTTTTCAGAAGCCCTAAATTCCGAAGATTTTCTATAAAAAGCGGCTCCTTGAATACAGAATAGTTCAATCGTCCGGTACTTCACAAAAGGTACTTCTGTAACTCGCAGCCCGGTCATAACGAAGACGGGGTGGCTGAAATGCCAATGAAGCGGTGCAAGCCCGCTGCTGGACGATTCCCCACCCCTAGGGTGCCGAGGGCGAATATGGGAGACCTATATCATATTGACGCAGATGGACTGTAAGCCTATCTGCGACGCGAGAGTTGAAACTACTGTCAGCTCTCTTTACATTGCCACCTATCCGCAGGTGACACACTTTTTGACGCTATGAAGGATTCTTCTGGCTAGTATCAATTTGAACGATTACATCTTGGTTACAGATTGTAAGTGGTGGGTGCAGAATAGCCCTTTTCGTGGGCTCGCATATAGAGGGGTATTTCTTCGGAGTATCTTCTTTCACGAAGGTTTGCTTGTACTCGTATGATTATTATGACAATTCCGTTTAATAGCAGACGCACGATTTGCAAATGCAAATTGTGACTTTTTTGTTAATTTTCAAAAACATTGCTACGTTTTGGCCTTTTTCGTCGGCTACCTATTGAGGGCATCTTTTTTCAAGACCACTTTCAACTTCAGGCACCGCCATTATTGCAAAGTTTCGCCCTCCATCGGTTACCCCATGGACCGACGTTATTTTAACCAAGAAGCTACTTCGGCTATATTTTCCAAGAACTTTTTAACAAATTTCTTTTTCGGGTTACTTTTTGGCCTTTCTCGATGCCTACCAATTAGAGGGACAATTTTTCGGAAGCCTTAAATTTCGAAGATTTTCTATAAAACTCTGTTCTTTGAAAACAGAATAGTTCAATCGTCCGGTACTTCACAAAAGGTACTTCTGTAACTCGCAGCCCGGTCATAACGAAGACGGGGTGGCTGAAATGCCAATGGTGCGGTGCAAGCCCGCTGCCGGACGATTCCCCACTCCTAGGGTGCCGAGGGCGAATATGGGAGACCTATATCATATTGACGCAGATGGGCTGCAAGCCCATCTGCGATGCGAGAGCTGGAATTGCTGCCAGTTCTCTTTACATTGTCACCTGACCGCAGCCTTGCTGCAAAGGATGACACACTTTTTGACCTTAAACTACTTATGCAGAAGGAGTGCCTATGAAATTTAACGATGCCTATTCCCAGATGTTTCCCGGTTACCCCGATGCCATCAGCCTTCAGCAGGCTGCGGAGATGCTTGGTCTGAACCGCCATACAGTTGGGGAATTGATCCGTTCCCGCCGCCTGTTTGCGCTTAAAATCGGCCGCACCTATCGTATCCCGAAGCTGAGTGTGATCGAGTTCCTGCTCACCGGGCAGAGCACCTTCCCGGCTGGAAATCCGTCGCCGGATGTGGTATGCTGTGGGTGCAGCAACGGACAGCACGCCTGTTGACCCAAAGGAGGTTTATGATGAAAACTACAGGGTCTGTCCAAGAGAAAAATGGACGTTTCTATTTCGTGGTCAATCTTTATGATGCCAACGGCAAGCGGAAGATCAAGTGGATCTCCACAGGTTTGACCGTCCGGGGCAACAAGCGCAAGGCAGAATCCATGCTCCGGGAAGTGCTGCTCCACTATGATGAGACCGGGGAGCTGCCCACGGGGCGGGGAGGCACCTACGAAAAAGTAGACGCTAAAACCGCCAAGCCCCTGCCGCTGCCCCTCCAGCCCGTCAACAAGTCGGAGATGCTGTTTCTGGATTATCTCAACGAGTGGGTGCAAGTCCACAAGGCATCCATCCAGCCTGCAACCTTTATCAGCTACAATCGGATGATCACCGGGCGCATCACGCAGTATTTTGAGCCGCTGGGCTTGAAGCTGTGCGAGGTCACGCCGCAGGTGCTGGATGAGTTTCAGGAGAAGATCTTGCTGGAGGGCTACACCACTAACACGGTCATTCACTACCACGCCATCTTCGGTAAAGCGTTCAAGGATGCCGTCCGCAAGGACTATCTGGAAACCAACCCGATGCTGAAAGTTGACCGCCCGAAGAAGAACAGCTTCCGGCCCAACTTCTACTCCAAGGATGAAGTCCAGCAGCTGCTGGAAGTATCGCAGGATGACCCCCTGCACCTGTGCATCCTCATTACGGCCTACTACGGTCTGCGCCGCAGCGAGGTACTGGGGTTGAAGTGGTCGTCTATCGACTTTGAGCGCAAGTCCATCACCATCAACCACAAGGTGACGGAACAGTTGGTGAACGGCAAGTACGTTCCTGTGGTCAGCGATGTGATGAAGAACAAGACCAGCTGCCGTACTCTGCCGCTGATCCCGGCTGTGGAAGAAGAACTTCTGAAGCAGAAGGAAAAGCAGCAGCTCTACCGCAAGCTGTTCAAGAAGAGCTACAGCACTGAGTATCTGGATTTCGTCTGCACCGATCAGGAAGGCAAGCTGATCCGCCCGAACTTCGTGACGGAGCACTTTGATTGGCTGCTGACCAAGTACGGGCTGAAGCACATCCGTTTTCACGACCTGCGCCATAGCTGCGCCAGCCTGATGGTGATGAACGGCGTATCCATGAAGCAGGTTCAGGAATGGCTGGGGCACAGCACCTTTTCTACCACCGCTGACATCTACGCACATCTCGATTACAAGAGCAAACAGGGGTCTGCTGGGGTCATTGCGAACCTTTTGGGAGAATCCAAATTCCCCAAGTAATTATGGATTTATCGTTCATATATAAAGAGTACTGCAACAAGAAAAAAGCGATCTTTCTCTGCTTGATGCAAAAGAAAAAGTCGCAGATCCGTTTGAATCTGCGACTTCTGGCGGAGATGGTGGGATTCGAACCCACGTGCCCGATTAAGGACAAAACGATTTCGAGTCGTTCTCGTTACGACCGCTTCGATACATCTCCAAGTATATTTTCATGGCGAATTTACGATTCGTATATCGTAAATTGGCCTTGAAACTTGGAACAGTTGCTGTTAGAATATTGTTAGAAAACGCATCGTTCAGACAGGCTTTGAAGCCTGTCAGGACATCAAAATTGACGTTTCCTCGTGTGATATGGAGACATCCAGCGAAGCATCCACTTGGATTTCGAGTCGTTCTCGTTACGACCGCTTCGATACATCTCCATATATTAGCCTTTACAGTATAGCAAAAAAGCGGTTTTCCGTCAACACTTTTCTCCCGTTACGGCACGGCACGGCTGCAAGCCATACGCAGCCGTGCCGTTTTGCGTTTTTGGGGCAGAAAGCGCGGTTTCTTTGCAAAAAAGGCTGTTCTTTTGGGCGGGAGCCGAGTATAATAGGAACGATATTTTTCAAATTTGAAGTATAGAGGAGAGCATTCCAATGGCACAGGCAAAACAAGATATGGGCACCGGCAGCATCAAAAAGCTGATGCTGCAGCTCATGATCCCCGCCGTGGTAGCGCAGGTCGTGAATCTGTTGTATAACATCGTGGACCGCATTTACATCGGCCACATTGCGGGCATTGGCGCGGCAGCGCTGACCGGCGTGGGGCTGTTCACACCCATTCTGATGCTGCTGAACGCTTTTGCCATGCTGGTGGGCGCGGGCGGCGCGCCGCGCACCGCCATTGCTCTGGGGCAGGGGGACAGGCAGCAGGCCGAAAAGATCATCTCCAACAGCTTTACCGTACTGATGTTCTTTGCCGTGGTGCTGACCATTGGCTTCTATGCCGGGGCACCGGTGCTGCTGCGGCTGTTCGGTGCCAGCGATGCCACCCTGCCGTACGCCCTGAGCTACAGCCGCATCTACATTGCAGGCTCGGTGTTCGTGCTGGTGGTGCTGGGCATGAACCCTTTTATCACCACGCAGGGCTTTGCCAAGACCAGTATGCTTACCACCGTGATCGGCGCGGTGATCAACATTATCCTCGACCCCATCCTGATCTTCGGGTTCGGGCTGGGCGTGCGGGGCGCGGCCATTGCCACGGTGCTCAGTCAGGCCGTGGGCGCTGCATGGATCATCCGCTTTCTCACCGGCAAAAAGACCATCCTGCGCCTGCGCAGAGACTACCTGCGCCCGGAAAAGCAGATCATTCTGCCGGTGCTGGCGCTGGGCATCTCCTCGTTTGTGATGCTCTCCACCGAAAGCCTGCTTTCCATCAGCTTCAGCTCCAGTCTGGCGCGGTACGGCGGCGATGTGGCTGTGGGTGCCATGACCGTCATCACCAGCGCATCCCAGCTGTGCACGCTGCCCATTCAGGGCATCTGTCAGGGCGGACAGCCGGTGATGAGCTTCAACTTCGGCGCAGGCAAGAAGGCCCGCGTCAAGGAAGCCTTCCGTTTTCAGCTGACGCTGTGCGGGGCCTACACCTGCTTGTTCTGGCTGTTGATGATGCTGTTTCCCGGCGCGGTGGCGGGCATTTTCACCTCGGACACCGCACTGATCCAGTACACCACGTGGGCCATGCGCATTTACATGGCGGGCATTTTTGCCATGGGCTTCCAGATCGCCTGCCAGCAAAGCTTTATGGCGCTGGGGCAGGCCAAGGTCAGCCTGCTGCTGGCCTGCCTGCGCAAGATCATTCTGTTGATCCCGCTCATCTTCATCCTGCCGCACCTGCTGCCGAACCCGGTGTTCGGCGTGTTTCTGGCCGAGCCGGTCAGCGACATTCTGGCCGCCACCATCACCACCATCACCTTCTTTGCCCGGTTCGATAAGATCCTCGACCGCGGCGCGGCAAAGGTTTGATTTTTTTGTATGCAGAAAGGGCATCTGCCGTTGGCAGATGCCCTCGCTGTTTATTCGGGAAACCCTGACCGGCACTGAAAAATCAGTCCATGTTCAGAGCGCTCTTGAGGTTGTTTTTGTAGATATCGGCCTTGGCACCGTAGATGATCTGCACACCATCTGCGACCTGAACGACGCCGTTTGCACCCGTCTTCTGCTTCCAGTCAGTATCCGGCATAACGAGAGCCTTGTCTTTGACTTTGACGCGCAGTCGAGTAAAGCAGGCATCCACATGCTGGATATTGTCTGCACCACCCAGACCTTCAATGATGGTCGCCATCATCTCGTCGCTCATTTTCTTGTCCAGCTTCTTGACCTCCTGGCCATCATCTTCGCGGCCGGGAGTCTTGTAGTTGAACTTGGTGATCATGAAGCGGAAGGTGAAATAGTACAGGAAGAAGCAGGGAATGCCAATGATGAACACCCAGATCCAGTTAGAGCCTTTATCCGCCTGCATGATGCCATTGAAGATCGTGCTCAGGAAAGGGCCGCCGAAGGAACTGGGCCCCGGGATATTCACCTTGCAGATGTAAGTCAGCAGGTAGGCCAGACCTGCATAGCCAGCGTGCACCACGAACAGCAGCGGAGCCGCAAACAGGAAACTGTACTCAATGGGCTCGGTGATGCCAGTGAAGATGGAGGGGATGATGGCTGCGATCAGCAGCGCCTTGACCTGAGGCTTACGCTCCGGCTTTGCGCAATGGTACATGGCCAGAGCCGCACCGGGCAGACCAAACATAGCAAAAATAACCTTGCCGTTCATGATAAAGCGGGTAATGTTCACGTCAAACATGGCATCCGGAGAAGCCAGCATGGCGTTGTAAATGTTCACCGCGCCTTCATACAGCGTGCCATCAATGACCATGGAACCGCCAAGGTTTGTGAAGAAGAACGGAGTGTAAATAAAGTGATGCAGGCCAAAAGGCAGCAGCGCACGCTCTGCCAGACCATAGATCACACTGCCTGCCATGCCAGTGTCATAAATGATCTCGCCCATGAAGCCCAGACCGGTCTGAACGAAGGGCCACACCACAGACATTACCAGACCCAGCGCAGAGCAGGCCAGCAGCGAGATCATCGGCACGAATTTTGTGCCTGAGAAGATGCCCAGAACCGGCGGCAGCTGAATATTATAGTATTTGTTATGCAGCTTTGCAACCAGCAGACCCACCAGAATACCGCCGAATACACCGGTGTCAAGCGAAGCGATGCCCATGACCATGGACTGGCCGGTCTTCATCGCCGCAGGGTCCAGAATGCCCAGACTGGTCAGCAGGATATTCATCACATTGTTCATGGCGAGGAAACCGATCACGCTGGACAATGCTGCGATGCCCTTTTCCTTTTCCGCATAGCCGATGGCAACGGAAACAGCAAAAATGATTGGAAGATAGGAGTTAATGGTATTGCCCATGGCCTTGAGCAGATTAAAGAACAGCTTGACATAGGTATTGCCCAGAACCGGCCACAGTGCCACAATGTTCTTTGTCGTGAACGCAGAGCCAATGCCCACCAGAATACCTGCGATGGGCAGGATCATGACAGGCGTCATTAGAACTTTTCCCAGTTTCTGGAACTGTGAAAAGGTAACTTTCTTCTCTCTCTTCTCCATGATTTACCTCCTGAGGATCTCAGTGCAGTTCGGGCCAGTAGCCCTTATTGGCTTCGATCATCTTATCCAGGATCTTGCGTGCCACCTTGGCAGAGGGAACTGTCTTGTTCATCGTGAATGCTTCCAGTGCCTTCTGGTAGGAGTGTTCAAAATAAGCATCCACGATCAGCTTTTCCGAAGAGACCTGCTGCATCATCATGCCCAGCTGGAACTGGGGGATATTGCCGATGGTAACAGGCTCCGGGCCCCACTTGCGCAGGTAGCAGGGAACTTCCACCATGGCATCATACGGCATCTGCGGGATGCAGCCCTTGTTTTCCACAATGACCAGATAGCGGTCCGCATTGTTATAGGCAATGGAACATGCCACATCCACAATAAAATCGCCAAAAGCATTGAACAGATTCAGGTTTGCTTCCTTCTTGCCGCCGCTCTCGCGGATCAGCTTTGCCTGCTCGATCATGTCCTTCTCACGGCCATCCATGACCATGTTGGCACGCGTGTAGTTGGGATCCATATCCTCGGCGCTTTCCTTGGCATACAGATAGTACTGCAGGTAGGTATTGGGCAGATACTCCGGGAAGTCGGTGAGAATTTCCTTAAAGTTTTCCCATGTGTGGCGCCAGGAAGGATCGGAGTGGTGCTTATCATGAGAAGCAGCCAGACCGAACTTCATGATCTTTTCCTTCAGTTCCGGCATACGGTCCACACCGCTCTTGTCGTACAGGTGGGTCCACCAGCCAAAGTGGTTCAAACCAAAGTAGACCGGGTCCACATCGTTGTATTTTTCCAGACCCAGCATCTTTGCGAAGGACAGCATGATGGCTACCGGCATATCGCAGATGTTCAGGATCTTATAGTTGTTGTACTTGCGGCGGGTGGCCTCAGCCACGATCGCAGCAGGGTTGGAGTAATTGATGATCCATGCCTCGGGTGCGTACTTGCGCACATCGTCGATCACCTGGAACACGCCGGGGATGGAACGCAGGCCGTATGCCATGCCGCCGGGGCCGCAGGTCTCCTGACCCACAACGCCAAACTCCAGCGAGATCTTCTCGTCCTTCTCACGCATTTCCATGCCGCCCTGACGGATCTGAGCAAAGGCAAAGTCAATATCGGTGTAGGCCTTTTCCGGGTCCGTGGTGGTGAAGTAGACGCATTCCGGATCCAGCTTTGCAATCAGCGAGCCGCACAGGGTATCGACCAGCTCCAGACGATCCGGGTCAATATCGTACAGCACCAGCTTTTTCAGCGGGAAGCGGTCAAGATTTGCAATCAGGCTCTGGATAATGCCGGGGGTATGGCTGGAGCCGCCGCCGACAATAACAACTTTAAATCCTTCCATTTTTGAAACCTCACATTCGTTTTGCGATCATGTTTCTGATTTTACCCTTGCGCGCGCTTTGGAGAGTGACTATAATATAACCGATATGAACATTTTTTTAAAGGCGTTTTGAAAGTTTTGAACCAGTTTGCCCAAGTTGAAACAATTCCAGAGTCTGAAAATATTTTCACACCTGCTAACTTTCTTCAAAGCCTTCCCGCCGGAGGACATCATGGACTTTTTCACCCGCATTGCAGAACACACGCCCCAGCTGAACAAAAACGATAATGAGCTTCTTTCTTACTGCATTCGCAACCACACCGAGATCGCCAATCTCAAGGTGACGGAACTTGCGGACCGGTTGTTCATCTCACCGGCTTCTGTCGTCCGTTTTTGCAAGAAGCTCGGTTTTAGTGGTTATTCCGATTTTAAGGCATCTTTGCGCATGGATCTGTTTGAGCCGGAGGAAACGCCGCGAAAGTCTCACCCGACCGACTTTTTCCGGGATATCCACAAAACCATCGAGATGGTTTCGGAGGAGACCGTAGAGCGTATCGTAGAGCTGATCCACTGCAGCCGCCGCATTGAGCTGTATGCCGTAGGCAGCAGCAGAATGCCCGGCTCCGAACTTGCAAAGCGGCTGCAGACCATCGGCAAGGCCGCCTTCTGTTACGATGACAGCACCCTGATGAATATCAGCGCCCGGCAGCTGACTTCCGATGATCTGGTTCTGGCCCTTTCCATTTCCGGCGAAACAAGTCTGATCATTGCCGCTGCAACGGTTGCCAAAAGCCGTGGTGCCGCATTGGTTTCCTTTACAAATCTCGGCAACAATACCCTCAGCGGCATGGCAGATGAAAACCTGTATGTCAACGCCACAAACTTTGTGTGCTCCGGCCTTCCGGTGCAGTCCCGCGTACAGCTGCTGATGCTGTGCGAATACCTGTTCTTCCGCTACATAGAGACCTATGGGGACGAGCGCCAGCAAAGTATCGGTTGACGCCATTTCACCGCAGCGCACAGCCAACGCTCTATTCCACCAACAAATCTCCCACGATAAAAAACAGGGCCGCCGCACAAACGATGTGCGGCGGCCCTGTTGGCGTTCTGTTTTTATTTCCCCGCCAGCAGAATGGCCAGCACGGCTTTCTGCACGTGCAGGCGGTTCTCGGCTTCATCGAAGATCTCCGGTGCGTGCTGCTCGAACACCGCCGAGGAGATCTCCTCGCCCCGGTGGGCGGGCAGGCAGTGCAGCACCATGACATCGGGCTTTGCGCTTTCTAGCAGCTTTCCGGTGAGCTGGTAGCCCACGAAATCCCGCAGGCGCTGCTCGCTTTCCGGCGTGCCGGGCTTGGCGGTGTTCCACACAGCCGTTGCCACCACGTCGGCATCCCGAATACCCTCGGCAGGGTCTGCGGTCAGGTGGAAGGCGCTGCCGTACTTGTGGGCGAACATCAGCACATCCGCCGCCGGGCGGTAGCTCTGCGGGCAGACGCAGGTGACCTGCATCCCAGCCAGCAGTCCGCCCACGATGAGGCTGTTTGCCATGCTGCTGCCGTCGCCGACAAAGCAGAGCTTCCGGCCCGCAAGGCTGCCCCGGCGCTCCCGAATGGTCATCAGGTCGGCCAGAACCTGGCAGGGATGGGCGTAATCCGTCAGGCCGTTGATCACCGGCACACCGGCCAGCTCGGCAAACTCTTCCAGATCGCTCTGGCGGTAGGTGCGCCACACCACGCAGTCGTAGTAGCGGCCCAGCACCCGGGCGGTGTCCTTGAGGGGCTCGCCGCGCCCGGCCTGCAGCTCGGCGGTGTTCATGTAGTTGCCCAGACCGCCCAGCTGGTACACACCCACTTCAAAGCTGGTGCGGGTACGGGTGGATGCCTTGGAGAACATCAGGGCAACCGTCTTTCCTGCCAGCAGCGGGGCCGTGCCGCCCAGCTTCTGCTGTGCCTTGAGTTGATCGGCCACATCCAGAATGTGGGTCAGCTCGGCAGGGGAGAGGTCGCTCATTTTCAGCAGATTTTTCATGCCTGCTCCTTCGGAGCCGTCGGCTCCATCTTGCCCAGCACATCGCTCAGGATCTCCAGCGCCATGTCCACATCGTGCTCGCTGAGGGTCAGCGGCGGCAGCAGGCGCAGGCGGGTCTTGGCTGTCAGCACCAGCAGGCCCGCTTCGCGGCAGGCGGCCAGCACATCTGCGGCCTTGAGGTCGTAGAACTCGATGCCCACCATCAGGCCGATGCCGGAAATGCTCTTGACATGGGGCAGCTTTGCGATGCCTGCGCGCAGCTGGACGGCGCGCTCGTTGACATTGGCAAGGAAGCTCTGGTCCATGCGGTCCACCACCACGTTGGCACCGGCGCAGACCACCGGGTTGCCGCCGAAGGTGGAGCCATGGGTGCCGGGGCCCATGCCCTCGGCTACCTTTTCGTTCATCAGCACTGCGCCGATGGGCAGGCCGCCGCCCAGACCCTTGGCCAGCGTGACCACGTCCGGCTTGAGGTTGTAGTGCTCGCAGCACAGGAAGGTGCCGGTGCGGCCCACGCCGGTCTGCACCTCGTCCACGATGAGCACAAGGTCTTTTTCGTCGCAGAGCTTGCGCACGGCCTGCACGTAGTCCGGGTCCAGCGCCATCACACCGCCCTCGCCCTGAATGAGTTCCAGCATCACGGCGCAGGTGGTGCGGTCCACCAGCTCCTGCAGTGCTTCGATATCGCCTGCCGGAGCATACAGGAAGCCCTCGTTGAAGGGGCCGAAGTAGTTGTGGAACACCTCCTGACCGGTGGCGGTCAGGGTGGCGATGGTGCGGCCGTGGAAGCTGTTCACCAGCGTGATGACCGTGGTGCGGTCCTTGCGGTAGTGGTCCACGCTGTACTTGCGCGCGGCCTTAATGGCACCCTCGTTGGCCTCGGCACCGGAGTTGCCGAAGAAAACCTTGCTCATGCCGGTGCGCTTGCACAGCTTTTTGGCCAGCTTGCCGCAGGGCGCAGTGTAGTAAAGGTTAGAGGTATGCTGCAGCTTGTGGGCCTGCTCCGAGACGGCTTCGGCCCAGTCCAGATCACAGTAGCCAAGGCTGTTCACGCCAATGCCGCTGGTAAAATCCAGATACTGCTGGCCCTCGGGGCCTGCGGCGCGCAGGCCGTGGCCTTTTTCCAGCACAATAGGGTTGCGGTTATAGGTGTGCAGGACGTATTCGTTGTCCCGCTTGATGACCTTTTCAGAATCCATAGGTGTACCCTCCTGTGAACAGAAACTGTGAACAGAAAACCCTCTCAGGCGCTTTCGCGCCAGAAAATGCTGGCAAAGGCTTGAGAGGGTCATTTTTCTTATTATACCGCCTGCACGGCACCGGCGCAATGCTTATTCGCGGTGGCTGCGGCGGTAAAAGCGGGTGCCGGAGCCGCGGTTGGAGAACAGCTCCAGCAGGATGGAGTGGGGCACGCGGCCATCGATGATGACCGCCTCGTGCACGCCCTGATAGATGGCATCGGCCATGCCGCCGATCTTGGGGATCATGCCGCCCGCAATGATGCCGGCGGACTTATAGCCCTCGATCTCGGACACCTCCACCTCGGGGATGAGGGTGCTCTCGTCGTCCTTATCCCGCAGCAGGCCCGCGATATCGGTCATGGATACCAGCTTCTCCGCTTTCAGCGCAATCGCGATCTGCGCAGCGGCGGTGTCGGCGTTCACGTTGTAGGCCTGACCCAGATCGTCCATGCCCACCGTGGCGATCACGGGGATGAAGCCGCCGTCCAGCAGGCTTGCGATCAGGGTGGCGTCCACATGCACGATCTCGCCCACATGGCCCAGCTGGGGGTCCAGCTCGGTGCAGCGCAGCATCTGGCCGTCCATGCCGCACAGGCCCACGCCGCGGCCGCGCAGCTTGGCAACCAGATCTTTGTTCACCTTACCGGCCAGCACCTGCTGCACGATCTCCATGGTAGCATCGTCGGTCACCCGCAGACCGTTTGCGAAATGGCTCTCCACGCCCACTTTCTTCAGCATCTCGTTGATGGCCGGGCCGCCGCCGTGCACCAGCACCACGCGCACACCCAGCAGGGTAAGGGTGACCAGATCGTTCATGACGGCATTTTTCAGTTCTTCGTTGATCATGGCATTGCCGCCGTACTTTACCACCATGGTCTTTCCGTGATACTTCTGGATGTAGGGTGTCGCCTCAGAGAAAAGGCGCGCCATTTCTTCGTTTTTCATAAGATTTCCTCTGAACCCTCTCAGTCAATGCCTTGCGGCATTGCCAGATTCCCCTTTTTGTCGCTCACGCGACATCTTCCCCCGGCGCGGGGGAAGTCTGTCCTCTCAAGGGGGAGCCTTTGCTGGACGGGTCACTTTATTTCATAAAATCAGCTGCTTGTCGTTCGTTTTAAGCTCCCCCTTCGGGGGAGCTGGCGCGCAGCGCCTGAGAGGGTTATCAGGTGCGGTAGTCGCCGTTGATCTTGACGTAATCGTAGGTCAGATCGCAGCCCCATGCCTTTGCGGATGCATCGCCGGTGCCCATGTCCACCTTGACCAGCACATCGTGCTCAGCCAGCACCTTGGCGGCTTCGTCCTCGCTGTAGGGGTGGTAGGCGGCGTTTTCGCACACATACACCTCACCGGCCTTGCTGGAAAGCCACACGCAGACCTTATCAATGGAGAAATCGCCGGGGGTGTAGCCGATGGCGCACAGGATGCGGCCCCAGTTGGCATCGCGGCCGAACACTGCGGCCTTGAACAGGTTGGAGCACACCACGCTGCGGCTGACGGCACGGGCGGTCTTCAGGTCGGGGGCGTGGGTCACTTCGCAGGTGATGAGGTGGGTGGCACCCTCGCCGTCACCGGCGTGCTCGGCACACATGTGCTCGGCAATGGCGGTGAGCGCGGCAACAAAGGCTTCGTAGTCCGCGTTCTCCTCGCAGATCTCCGGGTTGCCTGCAAGGCCGGAAGCCATGATCAGAAGGGTATCGTTGGTGGAGGTGTCCAGATCCACGCTCATCTGGTTGTAGGTGCCGGGCACCACGGTCTTGAGGGCCTTTTCCAGCAGGATGGGCGAGACCGCCGCATCGGTGGTGTAGAAGGCCAGCATGGTAGCCATGTTGGGGGCGATCATGCCGCTGCCCTTGCCAATGGCACCCACCGTGCAGGTCTTGCCGCCCAGCTCGAACTGGATGGCGTATTCCTTTTTGTGGGTGTCGGTGGTCATGATGGCGGTGGCGGCATCGGTGCTGCCCTGCTCGTCCGCAGCCAGCTTTGCGGCGGCGGCAGGGATGCCCCGGGCAAAGGGGTCGATGACCATGGGCTGACCGATGACACCGGTGGAGGCGGGCAGAACGTCCTGCGGGTCGATGCCCAGCTCCTTGCCCACCAACTCACAGCATTCTTCGGCCAGAGCCACGCCGTTGGCGGCGCAGGTGTTGGCGTTGCCGCTGTTCACGATGATCGCCTGTGCGTAGCCGTCCTTCAGGTGGGCGCGGTCCACCTTGATGGGTGCGCCGCAGACCTTGTTGGTGGTGTACACACCGGCGGCGGCGCAGCGCACGTCCGCCTTGATGAGTGCCAGATCGTATTTTTCTGCATGGTTTGCGCGGATGCCGCAGTGCACGCCAGCCGCTGCAAAGCCCTTGGGCGCGCAGATGCCGCCCGCAACTTCTTGATACTGCATAATGATCTTCCTTTCCCACAAAGAAATACTTCTCACTCGAACGGGCTAGCCCTCTCAGGCTCACATACGTTCGCCAGCTCCCCCAAAGTGGGAGCCCTTGGCAGTCCACGCAAACTTCATCTTTTTGCCAAGGCCTCTCCCTTTGGGAGAGGTGGATTTGCGAAGCAAAGACGGAGAGGGCGAGGACGCTGCCCGTGTACGAGCCATCTTTATTCCAACCCTTCGGTCTCTTCCAGCCCCAGCATCAGGTTCATGCACTGGACGGCCGCGCCGGAAGAGCCTTTGCCCAGATTATCGAACAGGGAGACCAGCATCATCTGGTCGCCTGCAGCGTTCACGGTCATGTACAGCTCCATGCGGTCGGTACCGGCCATGGCATTGGAGTACAGGCCGTTTTCCGGCAGGGCTTCGTTCAGAGCGTGCACCTTGACGGTGGCAGCATCCTTGTAATATGCCGCAATGCCCTCGGCCACCTGTTCGGCGGTGCTGCCCGCCAGCGTCAGATCCAGCGGCACCAGCACCTGCATGCCGCAGTAGTAATCGCACACCACCGGCACGAACATGGGGGTGTGGGCAAGGCCGCTGATCTTCTGCATTTCCGGCAGATGCTTATGGGCAAGGCCCAGACCGTAGCTCTTGGGTGCATCCAGCTTGCTGTGCGCCGGGCGATCAGCGCTCTCGTACTCGGCGATCATCTTTTTGCCGCCGCCGGAGTAGCCGGAGATGCCGGTGCAGCTGAAGGGATAATCGGCCGGTGCAAGGCCCAGCTCCACCAGCGGGCGGGCAATGCTGATAAAGCCGCTGGCATAGCAGCCGGGCACCGCCACGCGGCAGGAATTTTTGATTTTTTCCTTCTGGCCCGCCAGCTCCGGGAAGCCGTAGTCCCATGCGGCATCGGTGCGGAAGGCGGTGGAGGTGTCCAGCACCTTCACGTCCGGGCGCAGCAGGGGCATGACCTCTTTGGAAGCGGCATCCGGCAGGCAAAGGAAGGCGAGGTCGGCAGAGTTGATCACCTTCGCGCGCTCGTTCACATCCTTGCGGCCCTCTGCGGAAATGGAAAGCAGCTCGATCTCCGGGCGTTGTGCCAGACGGTCGGCAATGCGCAGGCCGGTGGTGCCGGAAGAGCCATCAATAAAAACTTTCACGCTCATGCGTTCTTTTCCTCCCACGCATCCAGCTGTGCGTTTGCCAGTGCGATCTGGTTCTTCACGCTGGCTTCGCTGGGGCCACCGTAGCTGGTGCGGCCCTCGCAGCACTTGACCAGATCAATGGCATCGTAGATATCGTTCTCGAACAGAGCGCTGTAGCCCTTGAACTCGTCGAGGGTCAGCTCTTCAAGGGTCTTGTCCTTTGCGATGCAGTCGGACACCATGCAGCCGGTCAGCTTGTAGGCATCGCGGAAGGGCATCCCCTTCTTGGTGAGGTAGTCGGCGCAGTCGGTGGCGTTGATGAAGCCCTTGGCGGCGGCGCGGCGCATGTTGGCCGGCAGGGTCTTCATGGTGTCCAGCATGGGAGTGACCGTCTTCAGGCACAGCTCCAGCGTATCCACTGCGTCGAAGATGGCTTCCTTATCTTCCTGCATGTCCTTGTTGTAGGCGAGGGGAATGCCCTTCATCATCACCAGAAGGGTGTTCAGGTCGCCGTAGACGCGGCCGGTCTTGCCGCGGATCAGCTCGGTAACATCCGGGTTCTTCTTCTGCGGCATGATGGAAGAGCCGGTGGTAAAGGCATCGTCCAGCTCAATGAACTTGAACTCCCAGCTGCACCACAGGATGATCTCCTCGGAAAGCCGAGACAGGTGCATCATGCAGATGGAGATGGCATTGGCCAGCTCGATGCAGAAATCGCGGTCGGACACGCCGTCCAGACTGTTGGCACAGGGAGCCGCAAAGCCCAGCTTTTCGGCGGTGAACTGGCGGTCCAGCGGGTAGGTGGTGCCAGCCAGCGCGCCGGAGCCCAGCGGGCACTGTGCGTCCATGCGGGCGGTGGCATCCTCAAAGCGCTGCAGGTCGCGCAGCAGCATGGATGCATATGCCATCAGGGCGTGGCCAAAGGTGATGGGCTGGGCACGCTGCAGATGGGTGTAGCCGGGCATGACGGCGGTGGTGTTCTCACCGGCCTTTTTGCAGATGACCTTGATGAGCTCCACAATGTAGGCCTGCAGGGTGTGGCTGTAGTCCCGCAGGGTCAGGCGGATATCCAGCGCCACCTGATCGTTGCGGCTGCGGCCGGTGTGCAGCCGTTTGCCGGCGTCGCCGATGCGGGCAGTGAGGGTCTGCTCCACAAAGGTGTGCACATCCTCGGCATTGGGGTCGATCTCCAGCCTGCCGGCTGCCAGATCATCGGCGATGGAAGCCAGACCGTTGAGGATGTCCTCACAGTCCTTTTCCGAGATGATGCCCTGCTTTGCCAGCATGGCGGCGTGCACGCCGCTGCCGCGCATATCCTGCGCGATCATGCGCTGGTCGAACCGGATGGAGGAGTTGAAGTCGTTCACGCGGGAATCCACGGCCTTGGAAAAACGGCCCTTCCAGAGTTGTTCTGCCATAGTTTTATCCTTTACTGATAGGCGGCTCGCCGAGACTCCTTCCGTCACCTTCGGTGACACCTCCCTCAAGGAGGGAGGCCTTGGCAGTGCGGAAAGCTTCACCTCTTCGCCAGAGGCTCCCTCACTGAGGGAGCTGGCAAACCCGTCAGGGTTTGACGGAAGGAGTTTTTGCCGCTCATTTTATTTCTTCTAAAAACGGCAAAGCCGCCGCAGGGGAAAACGCTCCTGCGGCGGTGCCGCCGGCAACGATGCCGGTTGGATGGAACTTCCGTGTGAAAGTGTGAAAACACACGAAAGGGAAGATGTTACAGCTGATTACTTGATCTCCGGCCAGTTCTTGGACAGCTTTGCGCGCTCCTTGATGGACAGGCCGAACAGGTTGATGAAGCCTGTTGCATCAGCCTGATTGTAGTCCTCGTCCTCACCGAAGGAAGCGGTCTGCTCGTCGTACAGGGTGTACGGAGAGGTGACACCTGCGTTGATCATGTTGCCCTTGTAGAGCTTGAGCTTCACATCGCCGGTGACGGTCTTTTCCAGACTGTCGGCAAAGGCATCCAGAGCCTCGCGCAGCGGGGTGAACCACTGGCCGTTGTAAACGATATCGGCGTACTTCTGGGCCAGCTGAGCCTTGAAGTGAGAGCTTTCCTTATCCAGAGTGATGGTCTCCAGCACATTGATGGCCTTGTACAGGATGGCACCGCCGGGGGTCTCATACACACCGCGGCTCTTCATGCCCACCAGACGGTTCTCCACGATATCCAGCAGGCCGATGCCGTTCTCGCCGCCCAGCTTGTTCAGGTATTCCACCAGCTCCACAGCGCCCATCTCCTTGCCGTCCACGGCGGTGGGGATGCCCTTTTCAAAGTGGATGGTCACATAGGTGGGCTTATCGGGAGCCTGCTCCGGGCTGATGCCCAGCTCCAGGAAGCCGGGCTTGTTGTACTGCGGCTCGTTGGCGGGGCTTTCCAGATCGAGGCCCTCGTGGCTCAGATGCCACAGGTTCTTATCCTTGGAGTAGTTGGTCTCGCGGTTGATTTTCAGGGGGATGTGGTGAGCCTCGGCGTAATCGATCTCCTCGTCACGGCTCTTGATATCCCACTCACGCCACGGAGCAATAATGGCCATATCCGGGCACAGGGCCTTGAGAGTCAGCTCAAAACGCACCTGATCGTTGCCCTTACCGGTGCAGCCGTGGCAGATGGCATCTGCACCTTCCTTGATGGCGATATCAGCCAGAGCCTTTGCGATGCACGGACGTGCAAAGCTGGTGCCCAGCAGGTAATCCTCGTACTTCGCGCCGAACTTCAGGGTGGGGAAGATGTAGTTCTCCACAAAGTCCTTCTTCAGGTCCAGCACGTACAGCTTGGAAGCGCCGGTAGCCTTGGCCTTTTCTTCCAGACCATCCAGTTCCGTGCCCTGACCCACGTCACCGGAGACAGCGACGACCTCGCAGTTGTTGTAGTTTTCCTTCAGCCAGGGAATGATGATGGAGGTATCCAGACCGCCGGAGTAAGCCAGCACGACTTTTTTGATGTTTTCCTTTTTCATAGGTGACGCTCCTTTTTCATAAAAATACACTTTTGTTTTCTGATGCGCACTTTCCCTTCGCATCCTCTTCCGTTGCGTTTCGGTTGATGCTTTTATTATACGCCGCGCTGTTTTTTCGTCAATAACAAAACCATACAAACCTTTTTTGCTTCCGGCACCCGTTTTTCGTTCATGTTGCATCTTTATGCGTTATTTGAAGAATATATTCATATTTTATGCATTTGCGCAGTATATATTCGGGGCACATGCATCCCGCCCGGGGCATGTGCGGACTACAGCACACGGAAAGAATTCACACCGCAAAAACAAAAAGCCCGGGACCCTTTTGTGAGCCGTCTGGCCCTGAAAGAGTCCCGGGTTTCGTTTTCGCTTTATGCGCCGGAAAATGGCCCGCCCGCCGCGCTCCATGCGCGGCACAGCAGTTCCTTCTGGGCCTTGGGCAGCTGCTTGAGGGCATACTCCCGCCGCAGGGCGGCGCGTTTATCCGCGCACAGTTCCAGATAGGCAAAACCCCCGGCCCCTCTGGCACGGGTGTACTTTGCGCCGCGTCCGCTCTGGTGTGCGCGCAGGCGGACGGCAGGGTCGGTGGTCCAGCCGGTGTACAGCGTACCGCCGGTACACCGCACCATATACACAAAGGCGGGCTTTGGCCGGGCGCACGGCTCAGATGCGGCCATTGTTCTTTAACACCTGACGGCAGGCGGCAAGGGCAGTTTCCTTATCCTTGGCGGTGATGAGGAAGCGGCTGGCGTGGCAGAAGCTGATGCCCGGGATGCCGCTCTTCTGCTCAATGACCTCCTGCGGCTGGCCGGCCCAGCTCTGGGGGAAGGGGAGTTTGGGGCGCTTGGTCTTGTGGTCGGTGACGCACTGGGCGCTCCAGCCGCCGCGCTGGCTGGGGTAGACCACGAACAACGCGTCCGTCTTGTACAGGCCGTTCTTCCACGGCAGATAGCAGGGCAGCACCACGATGCCGTCCCGGGAGTTTTTGTAAGCCTGCTGCACCTTTTCGTCGGCGCGGTTCACGGCGTTGGCGCTGGCGATCTGATTTTCCAAGATCTGCTTTGCCACGGCCACCGCCTTAAAAAAGCAGGTGTCCTGATCCTCTTTGGAGTCCCACACCGGGTTAAAAAAGCCAATGGCATCGCACAGGCTGTTCTGCTCGCCGGTGTTATCGTTGAGGTCCAGCGGCTGGATGAAGTTCTCGTCAATGAGCCGGGCCTGACGCTCACCCACAAGGCCGGGGCCGAGCACCCGCCACAGCAGGCCGAGGGCCGCATAGGGCACGCCATTGGGGCGGCACTCCCGCGGCTCCTGATGGTGGTCGAACATGCCAAAGCCCACATCGTACACGATGCCGTCAAAATCATCCGGCACCACAAAGCCGCGGGTGATCTTAATGTCCGGGCGCAAAATTTGCAGCAGGGCAGTGGCAAACACATCGTCGGCGTGGAACTTGCCGGCGTGGGTGAAGCCGTTTGCAGGAATTTTCATAGATGTACCTCGTTCCCAATAAAATGTCTGGCAACAGTATAGCACACTTTGCAGAAAGGGACAACGAAAAGCCCCGGAACGGGCACGCCATTCCGGGGCTTTTTGAGCGTATTCTTACTTTTTCTTTGTGGTGCGTGCCTTTTTAGCGGCAGGAGCGGCGGGCTTTTCCGCCGGGGTGGTCTCCGGCTCGCCCAGAGCCAGAATGCTGCTCAGCTCCTTCTGCACAGCGGCGTTGTTGTCGTCGGTGACGGCCAGCACATCGGAATAGAACTGCTCCATGCCCTCGCGGGTGGAGAAGGTGGCAACGTACATCTGGTTGCCCATGGCGCCGCTCAGCGCGTCCGGCATGCGGTCCACCATGCGCATGTTCTGCTGGTACTTCTGCATGATCTGCTCGTGGCTGTACACAAAGTGCTTGCCGTCGCGGCGGCCTGCAAACGGGCAGTAGAAGTGCTCGCCCACCGGCATATCGGTGCCGCCAAAGGCGATCATGTCCGCCCAGATCTTGTAGACGTTGGTGGAGCGGGCAAAGTTGATCATATCCGGGGTAAAGCCGCCGCAGGGGCGCATGTTGACCTCCAGCGCCACGATCTGGCCCTTTTTGCCCATGCTGGCCTGATTCTCGGTCATGCGGAAGAACTCAAAGTGGATGAAGCGGCTCTTCACGCCAAAGCTCTTGACGGCGGCACGGCCTGCAGCGCGGGTGTCCTCGGGCAGGTCCTTGATGATGTAGTAGATGGAGTTGTCGTTGTCGTTGACGATATCCATGATGGACATGGGGCTCACGTTGCCGGCCTCAAAGATGGGGTTGCCGTTGGCATCGATGATGGCATCGTAGCTGTTCACCTCGGCCCGGACGAACTCCTCCATGATGTACTCCACATCCGGGTGATGGGCCGTCTTCTGCACGAGGAACTTTTTCAGGTCCTCGTCGTTGGACAGCTTGTGGGTATCGGATGCGCCCACGCCGTTATCCGGCTTTACCACCACCGGGTAGCCCACCTCGTCGATGAACTTCCGGCAGCCCTCGTAATCGTCCACCATGTGGTAGCGTGCGGTGGCGATGCCGGCCTTCTGGTAATACTCCTTCATCTTGCTCTTGTACTTGATGCGGGGCATATCGGAGGTCTGGAAGCCGGAGGTGATGTGGAAATCGGTGCGCAGGGCTGCGTCCCGCTCCAGCCAGTATTCATTGTTGGACTCCAGCCAGTCGATTCGGCCATACTTGAATGCAAAGAAGGCCACGGCGCGGTAGACCTCGTCGTAGTTTTCCAGACTGCCCACCTTGTAGTACTCGTTCAGGCTGTCCTTCAGCTCCGGCTTCAGCTCATCGTAGGGCTGGTCGCCGATGCCCAGCACGTTCATGCCGTTGTTTTTCAGCTCACGGCAGAACTGCCAGTAGTTGGTGGGGAAGTTGGGCGAAATAAAAATGAAATTCTGCATGGTTTTACGATTCCTCTTTCCTCTATAAACCTCTATAAAGGCGGCCTCGCCCTCTCCGTCCGCTCGCAAAGCTCGCGTCCACCTCGTTCCCCTTTCTGTCGCTTGCGCGACATCTTCCCCCGACCGGGGGAAATCTGTCAAAGGGAGAGGCCTTGGCAGTACGGCAAGGCCTTTTGGTTTTGCCAAAGGCTCCCCCTTTGGGGGAGCTGTCACCGAAGGTGACTGAGAGGGCGAGCCATTTTACTCGCCCAGAATATACGGCATGTAATATGCAGTCTGCTTATACCACCAGTTCCAGTCGTGGTTCACATCGTGGCCCCACAGGTCTACCCAGATGGGGATGTTCTTTGCCTCGAAGATGCGCTTGAGGAACCATGTGGTATCCGGCTGCTCCCAGTCGCCCTGACCGCAGCAGATGACCGCCTTCTGGCTGCGGAACAGCTGCATGTAGGGGTGATCCTCCGGGAAGTTCTTCATGTAGTCCACGGGCGAGTTCATGTACACCAGCTCGTCCATATAATTGCCGAAGCCATAGTGGGCCGTGTAGATGCCGCTGAGGGCCAGACAGCCGCAGAACACATCCGGGCGGCGCAGGTACAGGTTGACCGCATGGGTAGCGCCCAGACTGCAGCCAAAGGCAATGACACCGGGCAGGTCGTCCCAGCCGTTGCGCTCCTTGGCCAGATACTGGATCTTGGGCACAGCCTCCTCCACGATATAGCGCAGCCACTGCTCATAGCGGCGGATGCGCCAATAGGGGTCACCCTGCGTGTCGGACCAGGTCTCCTTGTCCATGGTATCAATGGAGATCACCATGATCTTACCGGCATCGATCCATGGGGCAAGGGTGTCGGCCATGTGGAAGTTCTCAAAATCGAAGAAGCGGCCATCCTGACAGGGGATGTACAGCATCGGGCGGCCTGCGTGGCCGTAAATTTTGCACTCCATGTCGCGGCCCAGCGCCGGGCTGTAGTCCTTAAAATACTGCATTTCCATGGTGTTTCCTCCTTTTAGGGTTTACTCCTCCACCTCATACATCAGAGTATGGAACATAAAGGGCAGCTGTTTTTCCCAGCTGGCTTCGCTGTGGGTGCCGCCGGGCACGATGCGGCTGGTAAGGTGGATGCCCCGGGTCATGACCTTTGCGCACATCTCTGCAAAGCCGCAGCGCATCCCGTCGTGGTTGCCCATCTCGCGGGAGCCGTAGTCCATGTACAGCACGGTGCCCGGCTCCAGCTTTGCGCGGCCCACAAGGCCGGAAAGCTTTTCCGGCGACACCCAGATGGACGGCGACAGCGCCGCCGCACGGCTGAAAGTGTCGTTGTACTGCAAAAGGGCGTACAGGCTCATCAGGCCGCCCATGCTGCTGCCGCCGATGAAGGTGTGCTCCCGGTCGGGCAGGGTGCGGAAGTTGCGGTCGATGAAGGGTTTGAACCGATGGATATACCAGCTCATGGTAGCCTGACCCGTGCCGTCGAAGTGGCCGAACTGCGGGTCATCGAACCGGTAGGGCGAATACTCCACCAGCCGTTCGTTGTTGGCTCCGGCGTTGCACTCCACCGCCGCCACGATCAGCGGGGTGTCGGTGTAGTCCAGATAATCGGCCACGCCCCAGCTTTTGCCAAAGGTGGCATCCTCGTCAAAAAAGACGTTCTGGCCGTCGAACATATACAGCACCGGATACCGGCGGTCGGGGTCAGCTTCATACATCGTGGGCAGATAAACATATACTCTGCGCTGCTCGGTGCCGTTGACGGCAGGGTAGCTCACGCTCCATTTTTTGACCATGGGTCAATTCCTCCCAATCTTTCCCGCACGCCTGCCGCAATGCAGGCCGCTGTTCTGTTTTCAGTTTAGCACTGCAGGGCACAGAAAGCAATTGCGCCGGGAAATTTTGGAGGTTTGACGGAGAGGGCGAGGACGTTATCCTAATATACGGCAAACGCCGCCGAGCGGAGGCCTGGCGGCGTTTGCTGCTATTCTGAATAAAAAGGTTCTCTCCGGAGAATCGGGATCAGTTCTTTTTCTCAACAGGCACGATCCAGCCCTTGGTATCGGGGATCTTGCCCCACTGCATACCGGTCATGGTGTCGTACAGCTTCTGGGTGACAGGGCCGATCTTGCCGTCGCCGATGTAGGCGTGCTCGCCCTTCCAGACCAGCTCCTTGACGGGGGAGACGACAGCGGCGGTACCGGTGCCGAACACCTCTTCCAGCTTGCCTTCGCGGGCAGCAGCCATGATGTCGGCAATGGCGATCTTGCCCTCAACGACCTCATAGCCCCAGTCCTTCAGCAGCTCGATGCAGCTGCGGCGGGTAACGCCGGGCAGAACGGTGCCGACGGTAGCAGCGGTGTACACCTTGCCGTCGATCTTGAACATGATGTTCATGCTGCCAACTTCCTCGACGTACTTCTTCTCCACGCCGTCCAGCCACAGCACCTGTGCGTAGCCCTGCTCCTCGGCCAGCTCGCCGGCCTTGATGGAAGCAGCGTAGTTGCCGCCGCACTTGGTGAAGCCGGTCAGGCCGGGAGCGGCGCGGATGTACTCGTCTTCCACGTAGATGCGGACGGGGTTGATGCCCTCGGCATAGTAAGCGCCCGAGGGAGCGCAGATGATGCAGAAAATGTAGTGCTTGGAAGCGTGCACGCCCAGACCCACGTCGTTTGCAAACACGAAGGGACGGATATACAGGGAAGCACCGTCGGAATGGGGCACCCAGTCACGGTCCACGTCCACCAGCGTCTCAACGGCCTGAATGTAGTCTTCCACAGGGATCTTGGGGATGCACAGACGGTCGGCGGAGTCCTGGAAACGCTTTGCGTTGCAGTCCGGGCGGAACAGCTGGACGGTATCATCGGCCGTGCGGTATGCCTTCATGCCCTCAAAGATCTCCTGAGCGTAGTGGAACACGACAGTAGCCGGGTCCAGTTCAAAGGGGCCGTAGGGGACAATGCGGGCATCGTGCCAGCCTTCGCCCTCGGTGTAATCCATCACGAACATATGGTCGGTGAACTTCTTGCCAAAACCCAGATTGCTCTCGTCAGGCTTTGCCTTCGGAGCAGTGGTACGGGTGATCTTGATATCCAACATGATTTATTTTCCCTCTTTCCTGATCTCGGGCGCAGCGAGTGAAAATGCGCCCGCAAACACCGAATGTTGTTTTCTATTATAATAATATGAATGTGATTTACAAGGAAACGAAAAATCTTTCATCTTTGGACAGGTTAAGTTGCGCTAAATTGCCTGCTTTTCCATGTGCAAACTGCCCAAAATATGATACAATGAGGGCATAAGCTGGATCTTACAGGCTCAGAAAGGAGCTTTTGCACAATGATAAAAGGTGTTATTTTTGATATGGACGGGCTGATGTTCGACACCGAGCGCATCTGGGCCACCCTGTGGAAGCCCGCACTGGCCACACTGGGTCTTCCTTATAAGGAAGGGCTGGACGACGCCGTCCGGGGCACGGCAGGCGACTCCATGCGGGCGGTGCTGCGCCGCTTCTACGGCCCGGACTGCGACACCGATGCCATCATGGATGCCCTGCACGCGCAGGCGGAGACGGCCTTTCAGGCACCGCCGCCCAAAAAGCCGGGTCTGGATGAACTCATCGCCTATCTGGAAGCGCAGCACATTCCCATGGTGGTGGCTTCCTCCAGCCGGATGGCGTCCATCCTGCGGCACCTCAACAACTGGAACATGACCAACCACTTCAAGGCCCTCATCTCCGGCGAGCAGTTCACCTCGTCAAAGCCCGACCCGGAGATCTTCCTCACCGCGGCCAAGGCGCTGGGCACCACCCCGGCTGAAACGCTGGTGCTGGAGGACAGCTACAACGGCGTGCGCGCCGGTGCGCAGGGCGGCTTTGTCACCGTGATGGTGCCGGACCTTGCCCCCGCCGACGACGAGATGCGCCGTCTGTACACCGCCGAGTGCAAAGACCTGCGCGAGGTGAAAAAGATGCTGGAGGAGAGGAAGCTTCTTTCCGAAGCCTGAAATATACAGTTGGTCTTTTACATTTTCACGCTAAAAAAAGCGGAGAACATCCTCAAGGAAATCTTTGCCCGACTTATCCAGCAGTCCTCCCGTGTGGAGTTGGGCAAGAAGTTTGAAATCGGCTTCTATGCCAAGCCCGACACCCCCAGCCCGCAGGCTGTACCCGCCGCAGGTGAACCCACCATCTCCATGACGGCTCTTTTGGAGTTGCTGAAGGATGCCGACCCGGAAATGAAGGCAAAGCTGCGCCTGGCTCTGCTCACCTGATGCAAAAAAGGGCACTGATTGCAATGCAATACAGCGCCCTACATCATCGGACATGGATAACACCGACCGTGCAAAAACCGTGCAGAAACCGTGCAGCCATGGCTTACAAAACAAAAAAGCCATGAAATCTTTCGATTTCACGGCATTTTCTGGTGCAGTAAAGCAATCCAAATCCGAACCATTTTCCTTTGATGCGGCTTGGGCCGCTTCCTCAAACGTGATGGTCTGTGTCCCTTCTTTATAGTTGAAGGCAATTAAAACCTTATCATCGTACAGATAAATCGAATTGATGAACGTATCCACCAACGCTTGCCTCTGGTCTTTCAGGCTCATGTCCAGTTTACGGAAGCGCATCAGCCAGAAACGGATAAATTCCTCTTTGATTTTTGGCTTTGCCAGCTTTTCTTCTGCAATGCGGGCTTCAAGCTCACGCTTGGTTTCTTCCAGTTGCTCCAACCGCTCCTTGGTGGAACTGGTCAGGATTCCAGCCTGAATCGCATTCAGCATATTCTGGATACCCGATTCTGCATCCCGGAGCTGTTTCTCATAGAGAGGAAGGTTGGTGTTCTCTCGGTCTTGCAGCTCCATGACCTTGGTGATAATGGATTCCATGGCGGCATCGTCCCGGACAAGCTGCATGGTCTGGTTGACCACCAGATCTTCCAGCCACTGTTTGCGGACGGTTTTCTTCTTGCAGCCCTTCTTCTTTTTGGCAGTGGCACATTTATAGTAGCGGTGGACTTCTCCCGTCCGGCTCGTACCGCTTTCGCCAAACATCAGCGCACCGCAGCAGCCACAGTGCAGCTTGGTTGTCAGCAGGTAATCGTCCTCTGCCTTTCTCCGGGCAGGGGCTTTCTTGTTTTTGGCAATCTTTTCCTGCACATCATCGAACAGTTCCAGCGGCACGATGGGCGGAATCGCATCCGGCACGACCACATCCCGGAATTTCAGTTCTCCGATATAACGCCGGTTTTTGAGCATGTGCTCCACGCTGTTGTAAGTAAATTCGCCTCCGACCGGGTTCTTGATGCCGTTTTCATTCAGCCAGTCCCGAATCTCTTTCATCGTGAGGCCATCCCGATACTTCGTGAACGATTCCAGCACGAAAGGGGAGGCAAGCGGGTCGATGTGAAATTTCCGCTCGGAATCCAGCGTATATCCAAACGTTCCACGACCACCGTTGCAGCGGCCTTTCAGGATGTTCTCTGTCTGTCCACGGACAACCTTTTCGGCAAGGTCGGCAGAGTAGTATTCTGCATAGCCCTCCAGAACCGATTCCAGAATGATACCCTCTGGCCCCTCGGAGATGATCTCCGTAGCCGACATGAGCTTGACACCGTTCTTCTTCAGCTGGGTCTTATACCGGGCACTGTCGTAGCGATTCCGGGCAAAGCGGTCAAGTTTCCAGACCAGAACAATATCAAACAGCTTCTTGTCGCTGTCCTTTATCATCTGTTGGAATTGAGGGCGATTATCCGTCTTGGCAGAGATGGCGCGGTCAATGTAGTGCTTGACGATAGTGATGTCATTCTTTTCGGCATAGGCCGTGCATTCACGAATCTGGCCTTCGATGGATTCTTCGCGCTGGTTATCACTGGAATAGCGGGCGTAGATCACAGCGGTCATGGCAAGCACCTCTCTTTACACGTCATTGAACGGTGGAGCGTTCTTTCAAAGCACTGTTTCGTATAATGTATATACCATGTTTTGATGGAGAAATCAAGACTTTTTATTATCTTCAGTTTTTCTTTTTGAACAATTGACCCAACAGCCACCCCTCTCGTTGAAATGAGGTGACTGTTGGGCCGACTTGCTCGGATTCCTTTATTCTTCGTTTAGCTGGACGATGGTATTATAAAAGATTTTGTTTGGAATAACGACTTGAAGAACACCCTTTTTCAAAAGTGCTTCTATGCGTTTCATGACATACCAGTCACTTACCGGCGCAGAAATCGCTTTTAATGCGTCTGCGGTAAGTTCACCAACCGAAATAGGAATTCTCGATACTAAACTAATAATTCTCTGGTCGAAATAATCTATGTTAACGCTTTTAACATCGTTCGCATGCCAAATACGCATGGAGGTGTTTTCGTTTAATAACTTTCCCCATCTTTTGGCATACTCGGTAATAGTTTCTTCCGTCAAATACTTTTGTGAGATCTTATCGGTTTTCCCTTCCATAAATTCTTTCAGACCTTCTCTGGATGCAAGCAAAATTCTATTTGTACCATACTTTGCTGCATAGTAACAAATATAATAAATGCCGCACCAACAATCGGCAGAACTCCTGACCCAAACACGCAGTGGCTTATGATTTATCATATCACATTGAACCGCATTCGCTGTACCATGATATTTCGACCACAGTTGTCTAGCTTCAATTTGGCTGTCAGGATAATATTCTGAAAGGCAATTCACGAATTGTTTGCAACGATATTCTGAATCGCAAGCATATTGAAGTTCTCCCATTGATAACATAAACGGAAACAACTTTACACTTTCGACGATGCCTAAAGCTGCTAACATATTGACATCACTGGGTTCAAAAACAATTTCATCCATAGCTGGTCAGAATCATAATTTCGGGATAGTGACTTGTGTAGTTGCACTCCAATAGATTGGTTTGCTTGAGCCAACCACTCCAAAATAACACCCAACGCTGCAATCAAGATAAGTTCCAACATCATAGAAGTCATATGTATAGGTTGTATTATATATACTTTGTTCTGGAACTAGTGCTGTCGTTGAAAATGGGCAGCTTCGTTCGATGTTATCGGAATAGCTCGTGTAGTAATCCGTTCCTGAAACATTTTTTATTAAATCCGGGCCAATACCGACGGTAGTTCCACTCATATAAAAGCCCAATCCATTGGCCTTTGTATAAAGAACTCTCCATGTTCCATCAATATACGATACAACTCTTGAGCCGTCTGTATTAGAAACAGGAACGCGCATTGGAACCTCGGCCAAAACATAAAATCCGAGATTCTCTTGTTCTTGCACAGAAAGATTGAGAAGTTCTTCTATCGAATAATCATCGATCTTTCTCTTATTTCCAGTTGCAAATGCTGGCTGAATGGTCAGGAGAAATAAAACCGTGACCAATAGAATGGAAATCAGCCGTTTGATTTTGTTAGTCACAGTATACTGCCTCCTAATTTATTTTTTTCTTCACTCAATACACTAAAGCTCCATTGGAATCACCTTCATTAAATTTTCCCCTTCAGGTGTATACTCCTCGGCAAATAAATGTGAACCATACAAATGCTGAAACTACTAGAATACTGTTGGAATAGAAAATATTGTGACCTTACACTGCTTTGGGTGATTACGTTGCTTTCCTTCATTGAATAGCTAGAACAACAGCTACTATCAAGAACAAAGTTGAAAGCCCAAGCTGAACCCATGCAATTTTTTCGTTTTCGGCATTGTTACAGCCTTTGGAGGATACTGCCACTTGGATATAATGCACTGCTACGATTCCATATGAGAAAAACAAAGAAGCCCAAGCATAAGGTACTGCGCTTTTATCTGTCAATCGGACAAGATTACTAGTCCATACTGAAATGCAGCCCCAAAGAGCAAAAGGAGCAATAAGAAAAAAGTTGCTTTTGCCTTTTTTCATTCTTAGCCTCCCACAGCTTGATGGTACGATTTTGTAGTATCCATAAGGTGTCCACCGGAATCATACGAATACAAAATATCATGATAGCAATGGGTAATGTCTATCATATGAGTTTAGTTGCGATCAAGCGATTCAGGGACATCCGGCTGATACGCTGTAAAGCAGCAGGTGCTATTCACACTTAAGACTGCAATCGCCATTGCAAAAGCACATGTAATTTTACTCAGGAAAAAAATCAGTTTTTGTGAATTCTGTTTCATATTGTCCTCCACATTACATAGAATACGTTACATCGACTTCATTGTTTGTTCCGCGAGGAGTTCCCTTCAGCCAGCAAGTATGAGAAGCAATACCATTATAAGCGTTACTGGTAAAGGTGAGTTTTGCCGAACTGGAGTTATACGTCAAACTTGCATCACTATATGTGGAACCCAAAGTTGTAATCGAATAGTCCCATGCATTTGTGACTTTGTTATTCGTCACTGTCATATAAAAATATGCATGAATCACCACTCCCTTATACGAAACCTTCCAAGAATTCGACGATTTCGCTACACGAGAAATTGAATTGTCCACTGACTCGATAGTAATAGTTGCTGGATCACCATTACTGTCAACTACCGCAATTGTGAGCTTCTCGTTTGCCTTCAGTTGATCGAGATTGCTAAAAGTAACAACGTTGTTCTTAACGGTAGCTTTCGGTGAATTCGATTCAGCGAAGGCAGACTGAACGCCAAACGACATTACAACCGCAATAAAGTCAAAACCACCGGCTAAGCCGGTGGCTTGAGTAAGCCCTAGAAGGGCATCCTACTGGCAAAGCCCCTCAAGGGGCCTCGAGCAAGCGTCTTTCATCTGCATTACCTGCCCTACCGCTCTAACGAGCTATGTTGCAAAGTGCATCTTCTAAGATAACAATTTCTTTGTCATCTCGCTTTGCTCGAATCTTATAGCTAAAGCATTTTCTACTCCACCAGCGGAGCTGGTGGTTGTCGCTCGCTTAAGCTACTCAAAGCAGACTCGCCGTAAGTTTTTTGATGAATTTTCTTGTACTCATGATCACATTTTCCTTTCCTTATTTTGATTTGATTGCTTTTACGACTAAATAAATGACCAGTATGCCGATGCAGAGCGAAATAATTGTCAATGCCTCTGCCGTTGCATTAAGGCAAGCACCAATAAAATAAACCAATACCAAAAATGCAACAAAAGCGATAAGAAGCAGCACCCATTTGTTTTTTTTCATGTTATCACCTCCCTATCTACAAAAGTTGGCATTAAATTTTTGTTGAACCAAAGGAATTGTTGAGAATACAATCAATACCCATTTGGAGAGATAGTAGCAAACTACATGACGTGTATACGGAAGCACATTAAAAATGGCAAGCAGGAAATCTATTGACGAAAGAACAGATGCGACCATCTTGTAACTTGACCGCTTCTTTTCACTTAAAGGCTTATTCTTTGCTTCGATAGGTGAGAGAAAGATAGAGATGCCCAAAAGAGCTACTGTTGTCAGGATACGGAAAAGGTGATTTGCTGCGATTGCCTTACTTAGCAAAATGCAGATAAGTGCCAGTCCGGAGAATGCCAAATAGCATCTGGTGTGCGATGTTGCATGGTATCCGCCAATGTAGATTCGCTGTGGGATAAACCCAATCAAAAATGAAAGTGCGTACCGCACATCACCACACACAACAGCGATTAAAACAACAAGCAGAACGCTCACAACAGATGATATGAGCAACTCGTACCCATAGACATACGCATCCGCCTTTGCTTCATCTATCACTTTTTGCTCGCAGAAAAGACGGACTGATTTTTGAGACAGCGTGCGTTCCCACATTGCAGTTGCGCCACCTTATCTTCTGATTTTTGCTTCACTGTATCATAAATTTCAGCAAAATCAAGAGGTTTGGCAAAACTGGTCGTTCTGGTGACAAAAGTGGTAGGTCAGGCTACTTGTAAGGAGCCTTTGCACAGTCTATAATAGTAGCAGGACATTATTTTGTGGAGGTTGTCAAAATGCTGAAGTACCACGTTGCAGTCTGCGATGATGAGAAATCAGACCTTGATGGCATTGTTCAAAGCGTCCAGCAGTACGATGTGCAAGGCTGCTTTGACATTGAAACTTACATGGATGGAAATGAACTTCTGAGCGAATTGCAGATGCAGAAGAAATCCTTTGATCTGCTTCTGCTCGATATTGAGATGCCATCCAACGGTTTTCAGTTGGCGCAGTCCTTGATCCAAATGGAGAAGCATCCTTTGGTGGTATTTGTCACGAAGCGGCATGAGTACGCTGTGCAGGGATATGGCATTGCATTCCGCTACCTTGTCAAACCTTTGGATCAGACGCTGTTCGCTGCGGCAATGGATGCCGTCCTTCAGGAACTGAACTCCAAACATTTCACGATCGAATACGATGGTGTTACCATGTCCTTGGAAACATCGGACATTTACTTTCTGGAAAGCCACGGACATAAAGTTCTGATTCACTGCAAGGAGCAAGACCTTACATTGCGAATGAGCATTCCTGAAGCCTTGGAGCAGCTTCCCAAACGGTGCTTTGTGTCACCACACAAAAGTTATCTCGTCAACATGGAACACATTGTTTACGCTACGGGAACCGCTGTTTTTCTTTCCAGCGGACATCAGCTGCCGATCAGCAGGAGGAAGCGTCAGGAGTTCAATCAGATCTTCAACGCTTATTTGGGAAGATGATGCTTTATTATTTCGTTGAGTTTGCAGGGAGCTTTGCCAACATTGCCCTGTTGCTGCTTTTTATCGGTCGGCTGTTTCCCAAAAAGGAGCCCGTCTCAAGGTGGTTCTATGCCTATGTTGCACTCTTGATTGCTGGGCAGTGTGCTTTGAGTTTATTCCCGGATTGGGTGACGCAGCGCACGATCTATCTTTTAGTTGGCGGATTTTTCCTTGCATTGCTGTTCTATGAGGTTCGACCGTGGCAGGCGGTTTTTGCAAGCGGAGCTTTCTTCGCACTGATTGCTTTGGTGGAAGTGCTTGCAATGCTTCTGATTGGGCTGCGTATCCCGGATACCGACATTCTAATGCAGGCTGGGGCAGCACGGTTGGTCTATGTTGTTTTTTCAAACCTGATTCAAATTCCACTCGTAGTCCTGATCTCACATTTTTTCAGCCGAAAAGGAAATGCTCTGCGTATCCTATGGCTGCTGCCGATCATTGCGATTCAAATCGCAAGTATTGCTGTCTGTTATGTGGCACAGTATCATGCTGCGGATGAGTATTTCCCGGATTATATGGTCGGTCTTATGGCGGTGCTTCTCCTTATAAACATCCTGATCGTGTTCTATGTGGAAGCTCTCCGGGAAAATGAACTGGAAAAATTCAAAGTTAAGTTCAACGAACAGCAGTACAATCTTCAAATGGAATACTACCAGCAGCTCAAAGAACGCCAGGAAGAAGTCCGTTCTCTGCGGCATGATGTGAAGAAATACATCCTGGCGATGCAGGCAGTTGCAGAACACGGTGATACCGAAGAACTTCACAAGATTGCGCAGGCTGCCACGGATGTTTTCGAGCGTTCCACAAATATTTCTGCGGTCGGAAATCCTGTTGTTGATGCTCTTTTGAATTATTACTTACGAATTGCGGAAAGGAATAACATCAACGTCAAACTGGATGTGACGATTCCTGAAGTCCTGACGATCTCATCGTTGTCTTTGAGCATCATTATCGGAAACACATTTGACAATGCCATCGAAGCCTGTTGCGACCTGCCAGCGGAACAGAGAATCATTCATCTACAGCTGCGCAAGCAGTATCGAAGCCTCTTCTATCGGCTGGAAAACCCATACAGTGATACTTCTCGCGGAATCCGCATCGGAGAGTATCACGGTTACGGACTAAAAAATATAAATCGTATCGTTCAGGAGAACCATGGTGACTTCTATACGAAAAAGAAAGACGGTGTGTTTACCGTCCAAGTCCGCCTGAACTGCGAAAATTAAAACATTCTCCTAAAACATTGCTTTTCTTTTGCTTGTACTTTGTGTGTTTCATTCATCTGATGTATTCATTATCCTGAAGTGTTGACACACATCAATACTTATGTTATCATTCCCAACAAATCCACAGCGATTTCTGTAAAGAAACGATTCTGTGCGGTTTTATTTCCTGCGAAGATTTACCGCCCCGCAACACACCCGATCATTTTGCCGTCTGTTTCACCCGACAAAATCCTTCGCCTGTACTGCGTGGGCGGTATTTTCTTTTTGGGGAAGCCGTACCTTGAGAATTTCATGAGCCGTCCGAGCGTGATACCGGCTTTTCGGCCAACGCCGCTGCAAAACAGGGGCAGGAACTTCGTTCGGAGCAAACGGCGATCAACATACACGAGCAGCGGAACTCTCTACTTATTTTTGCGTCTTAACAATTCGGAAACAACTTTCGGAAATGCGTTTTGAGCGCAGCGGTGGAGAGCAAGAACCGTCCCGTGGCCACAAATTTTCAATTCTTGAAAATGTTGTGCTCCACCGGGACTTCACATCTGCAACTCTTGCGAGTTTTGATGTGATCTTGTTGGGGCGTACCTGCCCCAAACCCTGCTCATATTCGCACCTTGCGGTGCGAAAGAACGGCGTGTCGTGCTTACATAGCTCCACCGAGGAGCTAGCGAAACGACAGGAGGTTCAATGAACAAAACGAATGTCAAAACGAAACCCAGCACGACCCACCGCCACGACACGCCGAACAACAAAACGCACATCATCAAGTTCCGTGTGACAGCGGAGGAAAAAACGTCACTGGAACTCACTTGCAAACTCCTGAATCTCTCCATCTCCACTTTCATCCGCCGCGCCATCCACAACGTCAAGATCGAGAAAACGGTCATCGTTGCCGGCGGCGGAGAAGAAACCCTGACCGCTGTTTCCACCTTGCTTGCCCAGTGCAGCAAGGTGGGCGGCAACCTCAACCAGCTTGCAAGGCACTTCAATTCCGGCGGTGCGGACACCGAGCAGATCCGGGCGAAACTCCTTGACGAACTTGCAGACCTGACCGCATTCCGGCTCAGCGCCGAGAAAGTTCTGGGTGAAC